>JAEIGA010001568.1_pt1 | contig 35779 bp, 59 predicted proteins | sample 9270691 | NCBI WGS metagenome assembly JAEIGA01 (sample SAMN17057246, study PRJNA624740) | gut metagenome | biome: biome; isolation source: fecal sample | host: Bos grunniens | place: China: Xizang | collected 2019
AAGGCACACCTGTTTGAGACCCTGGAGGGTGTCAAGAACAACAACGATCCCAATGCAGACCCATGTGAGAAAGTCTCCACCCAGGAGGCGAAATGCATTGTCAACATTGCCAATTCCATCATTGAGATCTACAAGACCCAGGTGGATGCGGTGAGGATATTCACCGGGATGGATCATGTCAATTCCCAGGGAAATCTGATGGTTGGGATGGGCATCATCACCCAGGAGGAGCAGAAAGTCATCGGAGACTGATGAAAAGGATTGGACTGATAGATGTTGATGGGGGCAAGTCATTCCCAAACCTGGCATTGATGAAAATCTCTGCCTGGCACAAGGCACAGGGTGATGAGGTCTCCTGGTACAACCCATTTGATGGGTGGTATGATGATGTCTATCTGTCCAAGGTCTTTTCATTCACTCCGGACTATGACTATTGCATCAATGCAACCCATGTCCACAGGGGTGGCACAGGATACTGCATTGACCTGGTGGATGGCAAGGAGGTTTTTCACAAGGAGAGAGATCATGAACTCCCATATGAGGTGGAACACATTTATCCGGATTATTCCCTCTATCCTCATCTGACTGCAGACACCGCATTTGGATTCCTCACCAGGGGATGCCCAAGAGGTTGCAGTTTCTGCATTGTTGCCGGGAAAGAGGGCAGATGTTCCAGGAAAGTGGCGGATCTGTCGGAGTTTTGGAATGGGCAGAAAAAGATTGTCCTCTGTGACCCAAACATCCTTGCCTGTCCGGATTGGAAAGATCTCCTCACCCAATTGAGAGACTCCCATGCCCTTGTGGATTTCAACCAAGGTCTTGACATCCGGATGATGACAAAGGAAAAGATTGACCTCATCAATCAGATCAAGATTGCGGAGATCCATTTCGCATGGGACAGATACCAGGACAAGAATGTTGTCCTCCCAAAGTTGAAACTCTTTGCGGACAATACGCAGATACGAAAGAAAAACACCGGACATTCCGCAATAGTGTACACCCTGGTCAACTTTGATTCAACCCTGGAACAAGACCTGGAAAGAATCTACACCTTGAGAGACCTTGGATTTTGGGCATATGTGATGATTTATGACAAGGAGCATTGCAAGCCTGTGTACAAGGATCTGCAGAGGTGGGTCAACAATCGTTTTGTATTCGGCAAGATTGACAGATTTGAGGACTACCGAAACCAACATTATAAGCCGGAGGAGGTGACTCTCTCCATGTTTGACTGACCTTGTGCCATACAAAGGAACATCAAAGGAATAAACCCAATCTTAAAAATTTTAATTATGGCTAACAAACCAAACCAACGAATCAAACCAATCCCTGTTCAGAGACCTCTGACCGATGAGGAGAAACAGGCAAGGATCATGCAGTTCCTGCAGCAGAAAAGGGAGAATTTCTCTCTCACCATCCTCAAGGGACTCTGCTCCAATCCGGAGGCGGTCAGCAAGACAATTGTGGTGAACGCAAAGGGGCAGCACACCGAAATCAACAATGGAGAGGCACTTGTTGACCTGGCGGTCAAGATGGCTGACCATCTCCTGGAGAAACTCTATCCCATCAAGGAGGAGGAAAGCAAATGAGTCTTGTCAAGGAATATTTCTACAATGTCCAATGTGACAGGTGTGGGAAATTGGCAAATGAGGAACTTTGGAAATCTGATTCCGATTTTGCCAAAGAGGAGGCACGGGAATCCTCATTTGTTGAGGTGGGCGGAAAACACTACTGCCCGGACTGCTACACCATTGATGATGATGACCGCATTGTAATCAAGGAGGAAAGCAGGTGATCTGCATTGGCATTGATCCCGGCACTCACACCGGGGTGGCAGTATGGGACACCAGGGAGGGGAGATTCCTCTCCCTGCAAACCATGCCCATTCACCGGGCATTGAGATATGTCTTGCATTGGTGTGCGGAATCTCTTGAAAACAAACATGACATCCAGGTGGTCTTTGAGGATGCCAGGCAGAGGACATGGTTTGGTCATGGGGACACCAATGCCAAGAAACAGGGTGCAGGATCTGTCAAGAGGGACTGCTCCATTTGGGAGGATTTCTGCAAGGACTACGGGATTCCGTTCAAGGCCGTCCCTCCCGTCAAGGGCGGGACGAAGATGTCCTCTGAATACTTCAAGCTGATCTCCCATTACCAGGGCAGGACTTCCAACCATGCAAGGGATGCAGCCATGCTCGTCATCGGGCGGTAACAGAAAAGGAGGTTTTGATATTTCCAGGTGTGAAGAAGGAGAAAATCATAGAGACACTCGCAAAGGAGAAGAGAGTGGAGGCCCTGGTCGAGAACATAGCGCGCCAGGCTCTCACTCCCGAACTCAAGGACTTGTGCCAGATGGTCTACCTTATCCTCCTGGAATATGACGAGGCGAAACTCAGGGACTTGTGGGAAAACGGTCAGATCAATTTCTTTCTTGTCCGGATCATAATCAACCAGTACCGGTCTTCCAATTCTCCCTTCCATTCCCTTTACAGGAAGTTCCAGGAAAGGAGCGTAACAATCGGAGAGGGCATCAGTATAGAGGCATTAGACAAGCGACAATGAGACAGGAGAACGAGATAGTCAAGGAATACCGGGAGATCAAGAAGGAATACGCCTTCCATCCGGATATCATGTCTCCGGACGATCCGAGGGTCGCAAGGCTGAAGGAGATCATCGACACACGGCTCTCGCAGGTGGACAAGACTATCATCCTCCTCTATTGCGACTGCCAATCCTACCGGAAGCTGGGCAAAAGGATGAATCTATCACATATGACAATCCGCAGGGAAATTCTGAGGATTAAGAAAATAATATTGGAGGAATATAACAATGGAAGATAGCAAAAAGAGGCCTTGTTTCATAACATTACCAGTAGTGACATGGAGTAGGCTTAATAATCAAGAATATAAGCATGTAACCCCTTACTTGTTTAATCTGGACAAGATAATATGTTTTATCCCATCATCTCACCGCTTTAGGGGGGAAGACACCAAGGTCACAATCGTCTGGCTTCAAGATATAGAGAGGAGTATCGAAGTAGATATGCCTATTGCAGAAATCAGAGACATGATTGTCGGAAAAGAATATGTATAGCGACCTCATTCTGGTGGCATTGGTCACCATCTACATAGTGGACATCTCCGGCTTTACGGAGTCATGGAGGGGATGGTGTGCAAATAGGTTGCACATCTCAAAGATGAAACCCCTCCCTCCCTTCGACTGCGGGAAGTGTATGACATGGTGGGTGTGTCTCATCTATGCCCTTTGCACGGGACACTTCAATCTCGGCACTATCGCCTTCTCCGCTCTCCTCTCCCTTCTCTCAAATCCAATCGGAGAATCTCTGATATTTATTAGAGAATGGATGACACGGATAATAGACAGGCTGATGCCGTGAGGACATTGGGAACAATTCAAAAAAAATAAACAATGACATTCACAGAAGAACAAATCAAGACACTATCCGCATGGGAGCAGAACTTCTACACGGCGGTATATGCGAAATGGGCGAGGAATCCAGGAAGGACGGCCCTTCGTGTAATCTATGACATCTACACACAGGCAACGGGAGACAGCCGGAGATTCTCTGACAACTGCTCCACCTGCATCCTCAATCTTCTCACCGATTGCGGAAAAATCTATTTTGACGATGTTTCCGAGGTGAAAGCGAAGGAGAACACCGGCAAGGAGGTGAAAGTGTCCCAGAAGGGCGGGAAAGTGGCAAAGAAGGTAAGTGTGAAAACAACGAAGTAATATGCAGTATGATTTGACATCTGATTTCCAACGGAAGGCTTTTCTTTCCAGGGTGGATTGTCTAATGGAAAGGGGGGCGGTAGTGGAGTTGACGGAAAAGACCTTCAGGTCGAAGAATCAAAACTCCTACCTGCATCTCCTTCTGGGAGTGGTGGCAATGGAGACCGGGAACACCCTTGCCGATGTCAAGGAATACTATTTCAAGGAGATCTGCAACTCTGACCTCTTCCATAGGCAGCACTTTGACAAATTGGGAAACCGCATTGATTCGGTCAGATCATCCGCAGACCTCACCAAAGAGGAGATGTCTATGGCGATTGACAGATTCAAGAAGTGGGGAGCGGAGAACGGAATATATATGCCCAATCCAGGAGATGAGTCCCTCCTTCGGGAGATTGCCATAGAGATGGGCAGGAATACTTCATATTTAGGAGGATAGTTATGGACGGATTGTTTGTGGAGTTTCGCCCCCGGAAGATGGGGAGGCCCAGGAAATATAAACCTGCAGAACTCTTGGAGGAGTTTCAAAAATATATCCAAGAGAGGATGTCAAATCCAATCATTGAGACTGAAAAGGAAAGCGGTTTCTTCGGACAGAACGGCTCTGCAAAGACAAAGGAAAAGAGTCATCCGCAATTATTATCAGTTGGCGATTTCTGTGTATTCCTCGGTTGCAGCCGGAATTGGTGGAATGAGTTGCCGGATGACTTTTTGGGGGTCAAGGCCCACATTTCTACCTACATTGAAAACTTCCAACTCAAGGGAGCAGCCATTGGCTTGTTTAACGCAAACATTGTTGCCCGTTTGCTTGGTCTGAGAGACAAGACTGAACTCTCTGGTGGAGGAATCACATTGAGGGTTGAAACAGATCGGGAAACGAAGGAAATGATTGAAGGCGGACTCGGATGAGACTCACCAAGGTAGCAGGGAAGACCATCGCAGCATGGAAGAGGCACATGAGGTACATCTCCTCATGCGGGGGCACTCGTTCCTCCAAGACCTTCTCGATCCTGCAGACCTTCATCCTCGCCATCGTGGAAGAGGTCAATCTGGCCAAGCCTGCCACCATTAACTCGGTGGTCGCGGAATCCATGCCACACCTCCGGAGGGGCGCAATCCGTGACTTCAAGACAATCATGGAGTCCGAGGGGCTGTGGGAGGAGAGCCGGTGGAACGAGACACAATCCACCTACACATGGCAGAACGGATCAATCATGGAGTTCTTCTCCGTGGACAATGCGGGGAAGGTGCATGGCTCTGCCCGTGACCGCCTGTTCATAAACGAGTGCCAGAACATCCCCTATGAGATAGCAAGGCAGCTCTTTGTCAGAACTCGCGGTCAGATCGTTCTGGACTACAACCCTACGCACTCCTTCTGGGTGAATGAGATAATAGAAGCCAGGCAGAACTGCATCACCATCCATTCAACCTATCTTGATAATGAGTTCCTTACTCCGGAGCAGATAGCGGAAATAGAGGACAATAAGTCGGATAAGAACTGGTGGCAGGTCTACGGCGAGGGCAAAATCGGTACTCTTGACGGACTGATATATGAGTTCGAGACATGCGATGCCCTCCCGGAGAAGACGGAAATGGATCACCTTGTGGAGATCCAGGGCATGGACTTCGGATTCACCAACGATCCCACCGCGAGGGTGCAGGTCATCGCAGCCCCCCGGAAGAAGATTGCATGGGTGAGACAGAGGTGCTACCGGACACACATGCAAAACAAGCACATCATCCAGGATCTCCAGGAGGACGGGGTGACAAGGAGGACGGAAATCTATGCGGACTGTGCTGAACCGAAGTCAATAGCGGACATACAGGATGCCGGCTTCAACATCATCCCATGCGACAAGGACGCCCCCGTCAAGTCGGATAAGTTGAAGTTCCAGCTTCAATGGATGCAGGGGTGGAAACTCTATTTCACCAAGGACTCCATTGACCTCATCAAGGAGGGCAGGAACTATGTTTGGGCAAAGGACAGGGACGGGAACACCCTGAACGAACCCATTGATAAATGGAATCATCTGTTAGACAGTCTCCGCTATTGCCTCTGGACGAGGTTTGGACAAAAGGCAGGATACGGACAATATTCATTTTCATTTACAAGAAGCAGATATGGACATAATTGACAATTACAACAAGCTGCCTATCGGATTATACATTGAGATCCAGGCAGTCAGCAAGGATGAGAGCCTTGAGGAAATAGACCGCCAGGTAAAAATATTATCCATCCTTTCGGGACTTCCGGAGGATGAGATCCTGCACCTCCCCATAGCGGAGTACAAGGCGATGGTGGTGAAATCCTCCTTCCTCAATCCGGATGGAATAGGCTACCATCCGATAGCAAAGAAATACATCGTGGGCGGTTATGAACTCATCCCGGTGACGGACTACCGGAAACTTGAGACGGGACAATACATAGACTTCCAGACCTATGCTCCCGATCTTGACAGATACCTGGTTGAATTCCTTTCCGTCATCCTCGTCCCGAAGGGTCACCGCTACAACGAAGGATATGACATCATAGATGTGCAGAAGGCTATCCGGGAGGAGATGTCTGTATCCGATGGTGTCTCCGTCGCGGGTTTTTTTTTGACATTATGCAGAAGATCAATTCAAGATTCTCTGAACTACTCCAAACAGGAGGCGATGGGGATCAAGGACAAGACCAAGAGGGAGGAGATACTCCAGAGGATAAAGGAGCAGGAGGAGATTCTTTCGGGGATAAGTGGGGATGGATCGCCAATGTAGATGCAGCCTCGGAGACCTGCCGTTGCTCATGGGATGAGGTGCTCCGCTGGTCGGCACTTGAGTTCCTGAACATCCTGTCATACAGAAAGGACAAGCAGGAGAAAGAGAAGGAGGACATTGAGAGATGGAAAAGGACACATTGACAAAAATGACACTTTGACACTATGGCCGAATTGATAGACTTTTCGGAATTGCAGAAAGTTCTGCAAGACCTTGCAAATGACATCCGGGACAATTACAAGGAGCATTTGCAATATAGTGACAGATACACGGAGAAAGGTGTACCGTCCGGGTATTCCAAGAGGCTCATCGACTCTGTTGAGACTCATGTGGTAGTGGGCGAGAGGGAGTGGCTCATTACCATGACCCTCAATGACTACTGGAAATATGTGGAGAATGACACACAGCCACATTTTCCCCCCGTGTCTAAACTACTGGAATGGGTGCAGATCAAGCCTGTCCTTCCAAGACCGGACAGGAATGGCAGGATACCATCACCGCAATCCCTTGCTTTCCTCATAGGCCGTGCAATCAGCAAATATGGGACGAAGGGAAGCCACGATCTGGAAAAGGTCAAGGGTGGTGTGATTCCATTCTACAAGGAAAAGATTGCTGCTGCCCTGGGGCACGATATGGAGAACTACATCAGAAAGATAATGGCGGAATGATTCTCCGCCTCTTTCATTTACGGATGCCGGCTCCTTTGATATTTCCCGAAAAAAGAAGATATGGCTCTGTACCCTATATGGCAGGATTATGTCGCACCGCTTGGAACGACAGACTCTATTCTTTACCGGATAACGGTCTCCGGCACGGGGGAGGTGATATACTCCGGAAAGGCATACAGGAAGCCGGACCAGACGTATATCCTTGCAAGGATCAATGATGTCTGCTCCGATTTCTATAATTCACTCCGAAACCTCACGGAGGCAGAGATAGCACAATACACCCTCCCTCTCACTTTCAATGTGCAGACCTCATCAGACGGGCAGACCTGGACTACCGCGACCTCTGTGCAATTCCTGAACGACTGGTCGTATGACTATGACCGTTCCTATGGGCAGACCATGTATCTCTCATCTCCCATCACCGGGAGGATAGACCGCAGGCTCCCTATGATATGGACGGGGTTCGGCATGACATCAATACAGATGAGGGCATACTACAAGACAACGGGGTCAGTCTCCTACAATGTGCCTCTTTCCATTTCCAACAACTTCGAGTCGGAAACGGATTCGGATTTCCGGAAGTCCCTCATCACGGCAGGGAGCGGGACGGCCCTCTTCTATCTTGCACAGTACAGGAGGGACTGGAGCGACATAGACAGGATAGTGATAGGCGATTCCACCTACCGGATAGTCACGGAGTGTGCCGAATACGGCCTCTATTATCTCAACGCTTACGGGGGGTGGGACTGCCTTCTCATCGAAGGGAACAATATCGAGGCGGATTCTCTCAACAGATACACCAACGAGACCACCTATGATAACAGGGACATCCAGAACCGGGGAGTCCGTAACTATGTCAATGAGATAGAGAGGGGATTCACTTTCCACACGGGATGGCTTTTCGGAGATGAGGGGAAACGGATGCACCATCTTATCAATTCCACAGATGTCTACCTGTATGACATTGCCAATGAGAAGATGATCCCCGTCATTGTCTCCGACACTCAGTGCGAATACAAGACCTTCAGGAACCAGGGAAGGCTGGTTGACTACACAGTCTCCGTCCGGGAGGCAAAGAACATTGTCAGAAAATGATGAAGTGGTTGAGGGCCGTTCTCCGATGGCTCCGAAATATTTTTTCCTGCAAGAAGATGAGACGCAGAATAAGCCTATATATAGCAGACCAGTTGGTCGACCTGGATGACCAGTCATTCATCCTTTTCAACTATCAGATGGATGACCTTTCCAATCCCACCATCGTCAAGAATTCCTACAGCCAGCAGATAACCCTCAAGGGCACACCTGCAAATAATGCCATTTTTGGGGAATCTTTCCTTCCGGACAGGAGGATAGCCGGCACGGGAGGTCAGACGGGGGCGGACTTCAATGCCTCAAGGAAGACCCCGTTCACAATCTACTCCGACATGGGTGAGATACTGGAGTCCGGATATGTCAAGCTGGACAGCATCTCCAGGAACGGGGCGGACATTGAGTACAAGGTCACTCTCTACGGGGGCCTCGGATCTTTCTTCTATGCCCTTTCCTATGATGAGAACGGGAACAAGAGGACACTTGCAGACCTTGACTATCTGGGCACGGGGTCACCGGAGACAGAGTTGAATTTCACGATCAATGCAACATCGGTGCAGGAGGCATGGAACAGGCTGAGGGTCGGAGGGGGATCTGCTATCTGGAGTGTGATAAACTTCGCTCCTGCATACAACGGCATCCCGGAGGGGAACTTCTCTCCGAACAAGGGCCTCATCGATCCCCTTGAGGCAGACCTGCAGGATGAGATTACCAAGGACGGGAAGACCTACGGAATGAAGGGCCTCTCCTATGTCCTTGTCAACATGGCAGAGGCGCAGGATGAATGGGCGGTCAAGGATCTCCGTTCATACCTGCAGAGGCCCGTCCTTTCGATGGATGCCTTCTGGGAGGCCGTCTGCAACCCTGCGAACAACGGGGGATATGAAGTAGATGCGGACTTCCTGACAGATCCCGGGGATTTCTCCTATTCCGGTCTGTGGCTGACACTTCCCACCATTCCCTCCCTCGGCACGATGAAGCAGGGAGCAGGAGCCCTCACCCTCTCCCTTTCATCCCCTGCCACTACGGGTAATGACATAGCGAGGTATGATGTCAACGGCTCCGTTCCTTCGGGCACGAGGGTCGCAGCCACTCTCTACTGCAGGGTCAGGTTCAATGTCACCAACGCCAATGCCTATCCGACCCTCTACCGGAGCATCTCGCAGAATGTCGGGAGGAACACGAACACGAAGTTCTCCGCTATCTTCATCCAGGCGGTAGCCTATGCCTCGGATGACACCATCGTGGGAGGGAGCCGGATAAAATATGCCGGCGGAAGGGCATCGGGGCAGGATGCTGCATCCGCTTGTGGTTTCGTCCCCGCATTCAATGAGAATGCAGAGTATGAGACAATCAGCATGCCTACCTTCGCAAAGGTGACAACGGGAGTCTTTGAGATACCATCGGAGCTGTCCTTCTCCATTGAGGCTGCGAATGTGGCATATTACAAGATCAAGATGTGGGTCTATTCCGGGACATCCGTCCTCTATGGGGGCGGTGCAGCATCGAGAGGCCAGTCCTATGATGAGACCATCACCGGGACGGGCACATCATCCCTGCCTGCGATGTATGCGACATACAGCCAGTCCTACACCCCTACGGGAACATACATAGTCCAGGCTACGGCCAACACCGTCACTTATTCATCTTCCGAGACCCTGAGATCGGGAGCGACCATCACAAAAGCGATGCTTCTTTCCTCTTCCCATACCCCGGCGGAATACATGCTCTCCTTCTGCAAGATGTTCGGTCTTTATTTCACCGTTGATCCGGGCACGAAGAAGGTCACCATCCGGAAGAGAAACGACCTCTATCTGGATGAGACGATCGACCTCACGAAGAGGGTGGACAGGTCGAAGGGCATATCCATCAAGCCGATGGTGTTCGATGCCAAATGGTATGATTTCATCCTGGAGGGTGCAGGGGGAGCGTTCTATGACGAGTATCTTGCAACGGAGGGCATCCCTTACGGACTGCAGAGGGTGAACACCGGATACAATTTCAACGCAGAAAGTGTCAACCTTATGGAGTCGGTGGTCTTCAGAAACGCCTGCACCATTCTGGCAAGGTCAAAGTATTTCAATGCTATCTTCTATGATTCCCTCTTCTATCCTTCTCCTTTCCTGGACAAGGGCAATACCTATACCCTGTGGTCTTCGGACGGGGATACATTGGAGACGGATATCTCCTGCCCCCCTGCAGATTCGGTAGTCACCTACTACAACGAAAATCCCGAATACTACGGATATGACATTCAGGGGGCAAGGAAACTTGAACTCCGCTCAGCAGACGGGAAACCCGTGGAGGGGTCTGACATCCTCGTCTATCTGGAAGGGTGGAACAGGTATGATTACTTCAAGCTGACGGATGACCTTCCGGCGATGGATGTCCTGAACGATGGTGTCCCCTGTTGGCTCCTGGGAGCAGGCAGCAGCGGTCAGAACGGACTCTTCGTCCCGATCTTCCAACGGTATAAGGGGGACAGCATTATAGAGGATTCCCTGGATTTTGGTGTTCCCCGTGAGTTCGACATTCCCGGTATCAGGCAGCAGAGCGGATGCACCATCTATGAGAGGGGGTGGAAGAAGTACATGGCGGACAGGTATGATGCGAACACGAAGGTCATGACCTGCCATGTGGATTTCTCCGGGATGCAGGTAGGGCAGGATCTTCTCCGGAGATTCTACTGGTATGACAATGCCCTCTGGGTATTGAACAAGATAACGAACTATTCCCTTACCACTTACGATCCCGTTGAATGCGAGTTCGTGCAGGTACAGGATAAGAGCAACTATTTGAACGGACAATCTTACTGATATGGCAGAGGAAACAATCACCATCCTCAAGGTAGGAACGGAGGAAGCGGTCAGAAGTGTAAATGACCTCAGGAACAATATCAAGACCCTCAAAGATAACCTTGGAGAACTTGAGATCGGGACGGAGGAATACAAGGACACGCTGGATGAACTCAAGGTCAACCAGAATGCCCTCAAGGATGCCATGTATGCGACCTCTTCCTCAATGGAAGATGTGGCAAAGGCTGCAACGGGAACATCGGACTCCTATAATTCCCTGGTGCATCAGATGGCCTCCCTCAAGGAGGAATTCAGAGCCACCAATGATGAGATGCGAAGGGCGGATCTGGGGCAGCAGATAAAGGGCATCAATGACCGGCTCAAGGAGATGGACGCCCTCCAGGGCAATTTCCAGCGGAATGTCGGAAATTATGCCGGGAGCATCAAGGATGCCTTCGGGGACATGTCCAAGAATGTCGATGTATTCCGTAAGTCCCTGGGAGCAGTCGGAGGCGGTCTCAACGGGATGAAGGACGGACTGGAGGGCATATCCAAGTCCCCGGCTGTCGCTACCTTCGGACTCCTGGTGTCCATCGCCATAAAGCTGGCAGATGAACTCAAGGACAATGAGACTGCGATGGCGGGACTCAAGAAGGCAATGGCAGCCCTACAGCCTGTGATGGATTTCTTCTCCGGCATAATCGAGAAAGTAGCAACCTACCTCGCGGATATAATTGTCAAGGTTACTGAATTTGTCACCAACAACGGCCTCATCCAGAAGGTTATCAATGGGGTGATGGGTGTCGGTAATGCTATCCTGCAGTTCGTGGTTGCTCCTTTCAAGGGTGTCATTGCTGCCATCAAGGTCTTCAAGGAGCAGGGCATCAAGGGCCTGGGCGATGCTGCTAAAGCCTTCGGGCAGGAAATGAAGGCCGGAGTCGCTTTCAGGGAGAACTTCAAGACGGGGCAGACCTTAGCCACTACCATCATATCCGGAGTCAAGAGCAAGAAGAAAGAGATCAATGATGCAGGCAGGGAGACCGGGCAGTCCTTCGCGGAAAAATTCGCAGAGGAATTTGAGAAGAGGATGTCCGCCTGGAGGTCGAAGTATTTTGCCAAACTCCGAGAAGAGAAGGCACTCGACAAGGAGATCGGCAAGATGATAGGGGAGACAATGGATGAAATCAATGCGGAGATTGATGAAGGTTTCCAAGATCAGGTCGATTCCCTCAAGAAGGCACTTGACGAGGAAGAGAGACTCCGTAAGGAAGATCTTGAGAAAGCGAAGAAAGTTGCAGAGGCGAAGAAAGACACTCTCAAGAGTGTGGCCGATGCTACTTCCAGCATCCTGGGATCTATTGCAGACCTCTATGAGAGTGATGAGAAGAATTCCGAGAAGAATGCGAACAGGGTCAAGAACCTCCGTATAGCAGCAGCCACCATCGACACCATCTCCGGGGCTATCGGGGCATACATGTCGGCAGTCAAGTCCATGCCGGCTCCCTATGGGGCAATAGCTGGAGCTGTGCAGGCAGCAGCGGTAACGGCTGCAGGATTCGCGGAGATTGCGAAGATAAGAAGCACGAAGGTGTCCGGTGATTCGGCATCCACCTCCACAGCCACCTCTGCCCTGGCTACCGCTCCGACCCTTACGACCCGTGTGTCCAATGTGAGAAGCGTGACAAGTGCCTCCGAGGAGGACAGGCTCAACCAGATGGCCTTCGACCAGAGGGTATATATCCTTGCGTCCGACATAGAGGCATCAAGAAAGCAGATCAAGACCCAGGTAGCAGAGTCATCGTTCTGACAATCCATTGTTTTTTCTTTCATAAAGTTCGTACCGGCTTCCCCTGTCGAGAGATACGGGAGGCCTTTTGTTTACAGATTCGGCCTTTTCGATATATACGGAAAAAAGAATATGATTGTCACTATAGGAGGCATTCCCGTATATGATGCTGTCATCTCCGATGAGGAGACGGGGATGTTCAAGATTTCCCTTGTGGATGACCCAGCGGTCATGTCTAATTTCCAGGCCTTCGATTCTACGAGGAAGCCTGTCATGTATGCCATTCAGGATGAAGAAAAGAGACTTGTCCGGGGTTGCATCATGAGGGCGGATTTTCCCATATACAGGAGAGATCCACAGATGGGCGAATACTATATCATCTACAAGTCCGAGGCTATCAGGGAGATGGCGGAGAAATACCTCCTTGAGGGCAGGCAGAACAATGTCAACCTCATGCACGAAGACGGGTCTGATGTGGACGGGGTGCAGATGGTGCAATACTTCATCAAGGGAGCCGGTATCCATGTGGACGGCTTCGATGAATGTGCGGACGGCTCCCTCTTCGGGGAGTTCCATGTCACCAATGATGATGTCTGGGCGGAGATCAAGGCAGGCACTTACAGGGGATTCTCCCTGGAGGGTGTCTTTGACCTTGTACCGGAGCAGAACAAGGATGAGATCCAGGAGATTGTCGACCTCCTTGACGGAGCATTCAGGAAACTTTCTAAAAATCAAAAGAATATGAGCAAACTCAGAAAACTCAAGGAAACTCTTGCGAAGTTGCTGCAGGAGTTTGGCAATGTTACAACCGACAGGGGTGTCCTTTCATGGGACGGAGACGATGACCTCAAGGCAGGCGATTCCGTCTATGTCGAGGATTCAGAGGGTAACCGTACCCCCGCGGAGGATGGAGACTACAAGACCACCGACAACAAGGTGATAGTCGTTGTAGACGGGAAAGTCTCCGAGATCAAGGATGCAGAGGCGGAGGTAGAGTCCGAGTTCATTGAGACCGACAAGGGCAAACTTGAATGGGACAATGAGGACGAGGATCTCAAGGAAGGCGATGCGGTCTATGTCCGTGACGAAGAGGGTAATAGAACCCCTGCACCGGATGGTGACTACACCACCGAGGATGGCAAGGTCATCAAGGTCTCCGATGGCAAGGTCACAGAGATCGTGGACAAAAAGGCAGAGGTCTCCGAGGAGGAGGTCAAGGCAAAACGTATGACCAAGTTCAAAAAAATCAAGGAGGCATTTGAGGAATCCTTTGACACCAAGATGAGAGAGATATCTAATGCCATTGCTGCAGTCATCGGCACAGAGAATTTCTACCTGGTGGATGCCGGGGAGGATTTCGGTGTGGTCGAATCCTGGAATGAGGATTGGACTGAATCCCACTATTTCCGCTATGCCATAACTTGGAACGAGGATGGGACTGCAGAGGCATCCGATGCCCAGGAGGTCAAACTCATGTTCGTCCCTATGGATATGGAGTCTCCTTTCGCAAAGGGCAATGAAGAGGAAATGGCAGCACTCAAGGCGGAGAATGCCTCCCTCAAAAAAGAGGTGGCCAGACTCAAGAAAGCCTCCGCTGCCAAACCAGCCCACGAGGTCGTAAAGGAGACCCAGCAAATGGCGAAGACCGGAAACAAGGGCCTTGATACCCTCTCAAGGATTATGTCCGCAAAGTAAAATGTTACGGGTTAGGGCACTCCGATATTTTCCGAAAAACGAAATTTCTAACAACACACTACTATGGCAACAGCTAATTTTATCGTAACTTCCCTCCCTGCCTATGTGGCAGAGAACCGCGACCTGCTCCTCAAGAACTTCGGTCTTGTCGGTGGCAGCATCCGCAACCGTATCGGCATCCAGACCGGTATCAAGCTGAAGGAGAATCTCAACTATCTCGAAGTGTCTCCGACCTTCCAGGACGGTCTCAACTGCGAACTTGAACCCCAGGGCGATGTCACCCTTACCAACCGCGAGATCGAGACCGCATGGATCGAGGTTCTCATTTCCATCTGTCCCAAGAAACTGGTCGGCAAATGGGCCGAATACCTTGTCAGGGCCAATGCTAATGCAGAGTCCCTTCCTTTCGAGCAGTACATTATCGACGGCTTTATCGCAGAGGTCAACAGAAAAATAGACCTTCTCATCTTCCAGGGTGACAAGACCCTCACTACGAACCCCGATCTCAAATGGATTGACGGCTTTGTCAAGGTCTTCAAGAACGAAGGAACCGAGGTGACCGTCACCGGAGCAACCCTCCTTGCTAAACTCCAGGCTCTCTATGCCGGAATGGATGACTATACACTTGAGAGGGGTGGCGAGATCTATGTCTCTCCTTCCAACTATCGCGCTTTCCTCCAGGAACTCGTTGCTGCAAACCTCTACCACTATCCTTCAGCCGAAAGCGGAACATTCCCTAAGGAATTCTTCCTCCCCGGAACTGATGTGAAGGTGGTTCTCACAGAAGGCCTCGCAGGTGTCAACGATGTCGCTCTCGCATCCTTCCCCGATAACCTCCGCTATGGCTGCGACATGGAGAACGACCAGGAGGACATCAAGGTCAAGTATGATGACATCAAGGAGATCTTCTATGTGAAGGCTCTCTGGAATTCCGGCGTTCAGGTCGCTGTCCCGGACAAGGCTTTCTGGGCAACCATCTAACCTGCCGGGACAGGAAACCGAAACCAAGAGGGTGGGTGTCTCACCCATCCTCTTTTTCTAACCCCTTAAAATCGAAATCATATGCCTTGCTTACAAACTCTTTCAGGCCTTGCAAAGGATTGCTCCTCCAATATGGGAGGCATATCCGAGGTCTATATCACCAATTTCGACAGCGTGACCGGGGTGACCGCGACAGGGAACAAGATCTCCGGCATCACCGTAGCCAGCTCCGCGAAGTTCAAGACCTACCACTTTGCAAAGAACACGGCGAGCCTCACCTCCACATACAACATCGACCCGGCAGCAGGAACGAAGTATGTAGCCTCTGACCTCGTTCTCCAGTTCAACAGAATGGAGACCACGAAGAGAGTGGAGATCACCGCTCTCGCCCTCGGAGACCTCGCTGTCATCGTGAAGGATGCCAATGGTCTCTACTGGTATCTCGGAAAGGATGAGCCGGTCAACGCCTCCGCGGGAGACGGACAGACGGGTGCAGCCAGGGCGGATTCCAACAGGTACTCTATTACCCTGCATGACGAGTCCGCAGAGATGCCTTTCGAGGTGGATGCTTCCATCGTGGATGACCTCGTAGACTAACTTTCATTCTTCTCTCTTTTGTCTGGCCTGCAGTCCTCCGGGGTTGCAGGCTTTCCCTTTTACAGAATCGGGGGTTTTGATATATAAGGGAAAAAAGACAGATGGTCTATTTGAACAATACAACGGAGGCGCAGGTGCTTTTCATCCCGAAAGACGGGGCGATGGCAGACGGGGATCTGATATTCCGGGCGAAGTCAACCATTGACCTGGAAACGGAGATAGATCTTTTTGTCATTGACCTGCAGACCTCCGACCTCTATTTCAACCTTTCTCTCACTCTTCCCGAAGGCGTACCTGTCGGAGAATATGAATATACCCTCACGGCAGGGGACGAGGTCATGTCCACCGGACTGCTTGTCATAGGGGAGAACTTCCATCCGAGGCAATACGAAAAAGATATAACATATGAGCAGTACGAAACAGAATAAGACACAGAGGGCGGGATTCTCCTTTGCTGCCATTGACTCCTATGTGGAGCAGAACATCATCCTCCCTACTGAGAAGGTGTATTCCGGGAGAGACATGGTGGAATGGGGAACAAGGAACATCTATCCGGATTATCTTCTGGAACTCTACAACAATGTCCCCACCCTCCGCTCAATCATCAACGGAAATATTGACTATATCGCCGGGGACGATGTCTCCGTCCTTTCACTCCAGCCGGAATATAAGAACAACGAGATGAACAGGAGGGGGGATACCATCAGGGAACAGGTCAAGGACATTGCAAAGGACTTCGAGATCTACGGCGGTTTCGCCCTCCAGGTGATCCGCAATCTTGCCGGGGAGGTGGCGGAGGTCTACTACATTGACATGCGATATCTCCGGACAAACAAGGAGGGGGATGTGTTCTACTATTCCGAGAAATGGGGGAAGAGCAGCCGGACTGACATGGTTGTCTATCCTGCATTCATGCCCAAGATTGAATGGGAGAAACTCTCCGATGAGGAGCGGAACAGGCATGCCTCCTCCATCCTCTTTGTCAAGAATGTCCACACCCAGGTCTATCCTGCACCCCTGTATGCAGCCTCCGTCAAAGCCTGTGAGATTGAGAGACTGATTGATGAATTCCACCTCTCCGACATCAACAATCATTTTGTCTCCTCCGCAATCATCAATTTCAACAATGGTGATCCCGGACAGGAGATCAAGAGTGAGATTGAACGGAGTTTCAATGAGAAATTCTGTGGAGCATCCAACGGTGGCAGGGTGGCATTTTCCTGGAATCCCAACAAGGAGTCTGCAACTGACATTGTGGAATTCAAGATGGAGGACTTTGGGGAGAGATACAAGGCATTGAGTCAGCACTCCCGGACACAGATTTTCACCTCATTCCGGGCAATTCCCCTGTTGTTTGGTCTCACATCGGAGGCAAACACGGGTTTCTCTACAGAGGAATTTGAGCAGAGTTTCAAACTATACAACCGGACACAGATTCAGCCTGTTCAGCGGATGATCTGTGATGCCTATGACAAGATTTATGGACAAAGGGGTGTCCTCACCATCAGACCTTTCTCTCTTGGTGGAGACACAGAGGACAATGTGAACTGATATGGCAGAGATTCTCCTTTCTTCGGAGGCATTTGTCAAGAGTGTGACCTCCGCATCGGACAACCTGTCCGGGAAATATATCCTCCCGTCCCTCCGGGAGGCGCAAGAGATCGGTCTCCGGGGAATCCTGGGGGATGACCTCCTTGCCAAACTCAAGGATCTCCGCAAGGATGGGACATTGGAGACGGAATCCGATGGTGTCTACAAGACCCTGGTGGATCATTGCCAATATTACCTTGCCTATATGACCATTGTTGAGGTCACCAACAAGGTGTCCTACAAGATCGGAAATTTCGGTGTCACCAAGACCCAGGATGAGAATCTCCAGGTTGCATCCCAGGATGAGATTGCCAAGATGCAATACTACTATCAGAGCAAGGCGGATGCATACTGCCTGGATCTGCAGAATTTCCTCCTGGAGCATCGGAAAGACTATCCGGAATTGACAGACTGCTGCTGCCACAAGATTGAATCAAACCTGCACTCCGCTGCCTCCTGTGGGATATTCCTGGGAGGCGCAAGAGGGCGAATCTTGCCGAGAAAATGACGCTCCTGGAACTCATCAAGACCATGGAGGTGATTGCCTCGCATCAGCCATCCATCAAGATGGTTGTGGAAAATGACATCTTCCGCCTCAATGCCAAGGCGGACGCCAGGTACGGTGTCTTTGCGTTTGTCCAGGGGCAGCACTCCACCTCCATTGACTCCAATGTGATCACCTACGCATTCACCCTGTTCTATGTGGACAGGCTCAAGAATGACAGATCCAATCAGATTGAGATCCAATCCGTGGGGATTCAGACCCTGGACAACATCATCCGCCAATTGGATGACCTGGGGATCTATTCGGAGACCTCATACTCATTCCAGGTGTTCAATCAGAGATTCACCGATGAATGTGCAGGGGTATTCTGCAATGTCAACCTGTCAGTCCCGGTGGGATCTCTCTGTCCGGAGACCTTTGAGGATTTCAACAATGATTTCAATGATGACTTTATGATCTACTGACATGGACACCTGGATTGCAATTTTGGGAGGACTCCTCACCACCATCATCTCCGGATTTTCCGGATGGTTTTTCACCAAGAAAAAGTACAATGCCGAGGTTGACAACAACCTCATCAATAACATGCAGGAATCCCTGGAATTCTACAAGACCCTTGCGGATGACAACAAGCGGAGATTGGAGGAGGTCTTGTTGGAAAATGCGGATCTCCGGAAAGAGGTGTCAGACCTCCGGGAGCAGGTGTTGAAACTGACATCTGCCCTTGCTGATTATGGTCTGCAGAAACTTGTGGAGGACAAGAGCAATGAAAATTCTCATTGATGCCGGGCATGGCATAGACACACCGGGCAAGCGGTCTCCGGACGGGACTTTCCAGGAATACCTGTGGAACAGACAGGTGGCGGATCTTGTCCTTGCCAGGTTGAGATCCTCCGGGATGGATGCAGACCTGGTGGTGACGGAGACCAATGACATCACCCTCCGCACCAGGGCAATGAGGGTGAACAGGGTCTGTGACAGGCTTGGTGCATCCAATGTCATCCTGGTGTCCATCCATGCCAATGCAGCCGGAAATGGGATGTTTTGGTCAACTGCAACCGGATGGGAGTGTCACACCTCTCCTGGCAAGACCAAGAGTGATCCCCTTGCGGAGGCTTTCTATGATTCATTTTCCAGGGCATTCCCGGACAAGCGGATGAGGAGGGATTTCTCTGATGGAGACTCTGACAAGGAATCACATTTCTACATCCTCACCAAGACAAGGTGTCCTGCAGTCCTCCTGGAAAACTTTTTCTATGACAACCGCATGGAGTGCCAATGGCTGCTCCAGGCAAAGACCAAGGAACAGATTGCGGATGCGATCGTGGACGGTCTGAAAAGCTATCTCAAGAAATGAAACCGGGAAAGTACATCATGATGGGAGTGGGGATTGCAGTTGCAGTCCTCCTCCTGTTTTGGGCGGATCGAAGAATCCCCAGGAATGCCCCAGGAGAGCCTCAAACACCCAGGGTGGACACATTGTTCATCCATGACACAATCAAGGTCACAGAGCCTGTTTCCGTGACCAAGACGGTGGTGGATTCCGTCCTTGTCCCGGTCACAGATACCATCCGGTTGAGGGACACCCTCTATGTGTTCCTGGAAAGGGAACAGGTGAGGTGGGAGGATTCCCTTGCGGTGGTCTATGCCTCCGGGATTGATCCCCAGGTTGACTCCGTGATCCATTTCACCAGGGATCAGATCATCATCAAGGAGATTCCTGTCATCCAGGTCAAGAAAACCAGGTGGGGCATCGGAATCCAGGCAGGTGCAACTGCAGGAAAGGACGGAGTGATTCCCTATGTGGGAGTTGGTGTGTCCTACAACATCCTTTCCTGGTAGTTACAAGGGCAGTCAAATCTATATTTCAAGAAAAAACGAAATGAGCAATTACGCATCTCTCAAGGCAACCATCAACGCCAATGTCAAGACCAACGGCAACCAGGAGATCACCGGATCTGTGATGAACTCTGTACTGAATGCGATGGTCAACACCCTTGGTGCAGGTTATCAATTCATGGGAATGGCAGTCCCGGCCACATCTCCGGGGACACCGGATTCCAAGGTTTTCTATTTGGCAACCACACCGGGCACTTATACCAATTTCAATGGTCTTGTTGTTTCGGATGGGGAGGTTGTCATTTTCCGGTGGGATTCTGCCTGGCATAAGGATGTGACCGGATGTGCATCTGCAAGACAGGTCTCCGGAATTGAGGCAATTCTTGAACCGATTTTGCCAAAGATAGACAACACCATTGATGTGCAATATGGTACGAACAGGTTAGATCCAGCTGCGTGCATTGTTGGATATATAAATAAAAACACCGGAGAGGTTGGATCATATTCGGAAAGGTATGCATCAGATTTTATTCCGGTGTCTCAAAATGGCTTATATTGTAATGCATACAATGGATATGGTGTTGCCGGGGGAAATGCGGTTTATGATGCACAAAAGAGATTCCTGCGAGGTTTTTCTTCCGCTGCATATACTTATCAGCCTGGTGATGCTTATGTCAGATGGACATTGGACAAGGCAAAAGTTGAAACTCCAACTGCATACTGCATTGAGGGGACATCTGCCGGGAGTTATACTCCTTATTCTGCCCCGACTTATGCGATAAAAATGGAGGCTCTTCCCGATTATATATCACAAATCCCGGAGTTGATCAATGATGTTGGAGATTTTGAACCGACAAACGAGGACATCATCATCTCTAATTGGGTAAACGGGGGACTGACATCGGGAGCGGTCATTGGTTACCAGGCGAACAATACACGCTTAATAGGTACTTGCCAGGTATCTGCCGGGGAAAAATTCAATTTTGAATGTCAATCGGGATGGTCATTATCTATCCGTCTTTTGGCAAATGAGTTGTTTGATCCACCGACAACGGTGTCCGGAATTGTTGTGAGTACAGATGTTTTGCTTGCGACAAATGGATGGGTTACATCCGGGGTGTTGGTAGCACCGGAGGGAACGAAATCCGCCGTTATACTCATGCGCCGGGACACGAATGATGCAATTGCCGTGTCAGAGGCTTCAAATGCATCGTTTTGGACTTTCACGGATGAGACGATCGCTGAGGCAATAAAAAATATCAAGGAGGAAATCAAAACAGAAGAACCTGCAGGTTATTATGCCGGAGAAAAAATATCTTTGGGGGAACAATTCCCGTTTAGATTCAATCTGTGGAAATCTTTTGGATTGACCTCTTATGCCCAATCCCTTGCAATTCATGGGGATTATATTGTCTTTTTCCGGACAAGTGCCAATGCAAGCCTGTGGAGAATATCAAGTGGGGAGAAAATTGCTGATTTGGTTTTTTCTTATGGTCAAAATTCTGCTCCTCATGGCAATGTGTTGTGTTTTGGCAATGAGTTTTATCCTGGCAACACTGATCTCCCATTGTTGTACCTGTCACAATGGGATGGAGATGGAGGGTGTCTTGTCTATAATGTAGATTTACAAGGCAATACAACCCTTGTGCAAGTCATCAACGCATCCGGCATTGATGCGGACACATACGGATCATCATTGGGTGATTGGGTGATAGACAATGCAGACAATTCCATCTATTCTGTCAAATATCACCTCAATGATTCTTTGCCCTCATCGGATGGGAACTATGACAATATCTGTAAATTTGATCTGCCGAAACTTAACGATGGGGATAATATAATTCTGACACAGGAAGATGTAAAAGATCATTTCTCGTTGCCGTATACTCCAATTCTCCAGGATAAAAAAATATCCCAGGGACGGCTTTTCATGGCAGCCGGAAACAGGAGTTATCCTGGGAGTCAAAAAATCTTTGTTGTAGATCTACACAGAAAAGGGATCATTGCAACATTTGATGTTTATCCTCTTGGGAGAGATGGAGGTGATGAACCGGAGGGTCTTGCCCTCATTGAAGAGGGACTTGTCTTGGGATTGGGTTATGAACCAACATCTTTCTATCTAATTACAACTTTTTGATCCATTTAGGGAGGAAATATCCTCCCTTTCTTTTATTTTTTTTTGAAAAAAATAATTTGTTTATTCAAGAAAAAGGACTATCTTTGCAGGTGTAATCAAAATCTTTGTACAATGGCAAACAGAATTTCAGACAGGATGGTCAAGGCATTTGAGAGATTCAATGCTGACCTGGAGACTTTCCGCAAGGAGACCGAGGGAGAGGAGTCCACTCTCTATGAGGATGCATTCACCACCAGGAAAGTCAAGGATTTCAAACTCTGCAAGAATGGGAAACTCACCTGGGTTGAGGATGGTGTCAAGGAGAGTGAGCAGATGTTTGATGATGATGAGGCAAAGGAATACCTGTCCTTTTGGAGGGCGAATCTCCGGAGGGCAAAGAGGTATTGGAGCATGAACACCGAGACCCTGGACAAGATCCAGGAGGGAGAGATTGAGGACAAAGAAGAGGAGGAGGACTAAACCATGACATTGACATCTATCAATCAGATCCCCAGGGGGGCGGTCAAGGACGGATTCACCGAGGTGGTTGAGACTCCCGGATTCGGAAAGTATTTCATTGTGGTCTACACCAAGGGCATCCGGAGGTATTTTGAACTGCGTGGATGGTACACCGGGAGGGAGTATTTCTCCACCTCCATCAAGGATGACCGGGAGGTGGCAATCCGGCAGATTCGTGACATTGCAGATGCAAGAGTGGACAGATATAGAAAGGAGGAACAGGCATGAGACAGAAACTGAACAAGCAAGAGGTCAAGACCCTGGAGTCTTTACATAGGAGACTTTGTGCAGTCTATGATCACCTGGAGGAGAATGATGTTGAACTGCACTATGGCAATGGGACTGCAGCCACCCAGGTGAGTTGCTCTCTTGTTGCCCTGGAATGCATCCTGCAAGAGAATAGGGAGGACTGAACATGCATCCGATAGAAATAAAACTCCGTGATGCTGCTCTCCGCCATATTCTCAAGACAGATGTGAATCCGGATGTCAGATATGAGGCTGAGCAGATGTTTGCAAATGAAATTGACCTGTTTGTTGCAGGAGCAAGGTGTGCATTCCAAATGATTGTAGACCACAAACTTATTGACAAGAAGGAGGACTGACAATGTATTGCTATTTGAAAAGCGGAGTCCGCAATGGATCTCACAAGGTGGAGATCCCGGACGGGACAAAGGAGATTGCCGGGGTGATCATCTCCGGAGATGAAATCCTTGTCTATCCCTGTTTTTGTGATCCGGAATATGCAACCAGGATAGATGATTTCTTTGATGGTGCATTCTGCCGGGTATGGAAAGACGGGAGATGGGTTGACAAGGAGGACTACATGGAAATAGGAACAAAGGAGGACTGAATATGACTGACAAGACATGGGGTGGTGCAAGACCGGGGAGTGGCAGGAAACCTGCAGATCCGGAGGACAAGAGGGTGCAGATGGTCATCACCATTGACCGGGACACCAGGGACAAACTAAAAGCGAGAGCAAAAGAGCAGCATGTCCGGGTGGGGAGGTTGATTGATGAGTGGGTCAACGGAACATTTTATATTTGATTTCTCAAGCAAAAGGAGGCAATATGTTGGTGAAAGAACTGATCAATCTATTAAACACAATGCCACAAGATGCAGAGGTTGCAACACAGATAGGACTTGGCAAGGGGATGCTTTCCGGGATCCATGGGGCAAGGCAACACACATTCAAAGACCAATTTGGTGTTTTCCCATGTGTCATTTTAGAAAATGGAACATATCCGGTGGATCTCCTGGATTGATATTTCAAATAAAATGACTACCTTTGCAATGGCATGTGGAAACACATCCATTGTATAAAGATTCCGAGACCTGGGACACCTGTCCTGGGTCTCTTTTTATGCAGTTTTTGTCTGCATTTTGTCTGAAATCGTGGTCACCTCACAAATGGGGTGACCATAACTGATTGATACAGAAAAAGGAGGGTGCATCCCTGCAACCTCCTTTTGCAATTCTAACCTAATCTACTACTTTTCCCTTTCCCCATGCTTCTGGGAGGCCGTTTTCGGGGATTTTCCGCATGTTGGTTTTTCATGGATGGCAGGTACATTGCCTTTCATGTCTGAAAAATTTGTCTTAATTTTGTCTGCAAAAATTTTTTGTCTGAACATAACCAACCAACACCATGCTATCCTTCAAGGCTGTCATCATTCCAGGGAACAGGAGGAAGGACGGGACATACGGAGTAGTCATCCGGGTGACATTCAAAGGGAAGTCCCGGAGGCTCATGACTACCCTTACCTGCACCCCCTCCGACCTTACCCGTACCCTGAAAATCAAGAGCCCCACTATCCTGAACAAGTCAGAGGCGCTCATCGCAAAAATGAGGGATGCCGTACAGGATCTCTCCCCCTTCGACCTGGAGGGGCACGATGTTGACTGGGTGGTCTCCCATGTGAAGGGGAAACTGTCACAGGAATCCTTCCGCCTTGACTTCTTCGAGTGGTCGGAGAAATACATCATGACAAAGACGGAGACCACCAGGCGGGCATATTCATGCGCCCTCAATACCTTCGAGAGATTCCTCGGAAGGAGGGCGATAGATATAAACGACATCTCCAAGGGATTGCTCCTGGACTTCATGGAGATGGTGGACAAAGAGAAGAAGATCCACTACAATGTCAAGACCGGAAAACTGGAGGAAGGGAAGAAGGAGAAGATCCCGAAGGGGGCATCCACCCGTCACCTCGCGAAGCTGGAACACCTGTTCAATGCAGCGAAGGACAAGTACAACGATGAGGATGCCGGAAGGATTCTGATCCCCCGTTCCCCGTTCTCCAAGATTGCGAAGTTCTATCCGGTGAGCAAAGGTCAGAGGAACCTCGGACGGGAACTCATGCAGAAGATCATATCCGCTCAGGTGGATAGCGAGGTGATGCGGACTGCCCTTGACATCTTCATCGTATCCTTCGGCCTCATGGGAGCGAACATGGCGGATCTGTATTATGCCAAACCCGTCCGGAAGGAGTGGGTGTATAACAGGCAGAAAACGGCCTCCAGAAGGGCGGACGGGGCGGAGATGAGGGTTACCCTTCCCGGAGAACTCCGAGGCTGTCTGGAGCGACTTGAGGGGGCAATGGGAGGATGGTGGCTCAACCGGCTCCATGAGTTCGCGTCTTCAAAGGACTTCGCGACGGCAAGGGTGAACAGATGCCTCCGGAAATGGTGTGAGGATAACGGGGAGGAGGTGTTCACCTTCTATGCAGCCAGGCACACATGGGCGAGCCTTGCAAGGAAGGAGGGGGTGGACAAGGCTACCGTAGACGATGCCCTTGCCCACAAGGGGTCGTTCCAGGTTACGGACATCTATGCGGAGAAAGCCTGGGATCTGATACAGGAAGCCAATCGGAAAGTCCTTGCTCTTTTCGAGTGGTAGGTGTTACACTTTTCAGGGATAGTATATATATTAGCAAAGAATCTTTCATCGTTCATGGATTAGTTTTATTTTGGTTGGTTATTATTTGATAATGATGCAGAAAGGAGGCACTTGTGAAAGTCCCCCCTTTTTTGTTTTCTGCGCTATGATGGTATGACCTTACCATCTTCTCCCATGAATATAAGGTCGATGAGGAATAAGACCTTCTCCGGATCTTTCCAGAACTCTCCCTCCCAGCCGTCTTTTATTCTTTCACATTCTTGCTGATCCATCTATCTGCTTTCTTCAAGTTAGACGCGAGGATGTAGGCATGACCGGCTTGATTCACATCATAGAAATATAATCCCTTCATCCCAAGAGCGTTGTATTGCGAGATATGATAGGTGTCTCCCATTCCGTTATCCATGTCATACCTATCAGTTTCTCCGATGGTCTTTGCAAGTTCGAGGAGAGAAGACACGGACTCCTTACATTCTCCCCTGGTCGTTCCGAGCCTTATCCAGTAGAAATCATCGAACTCGTTATCGCTTTTCATAACGAGAAAGTAGGTGCTATCTATCTGATAAATCCAAGACCAGTACATAGAGAGGGTGGTCATTTGTTTAGGGTTCGATGATATTGACTTGTTGATGGTGATCTGGGCATCTGCCATTCCTGCACATGCCACTATGAGAACGATTGCTACAATAAACTTTTTCATATTATTTGAAAGATAAAACCATTAATACTCTGTACCATCCGAGGATGTTTGTGACATCAACCAGGAAGGGCGGATATTCCGGATTGACTGAACGGCATTCAATAACCTCCGGATCTGTGGTGGGATAGACCTTCTTGATGACAGCACCATTCCTTGTATCCAGGCAGAAAATCTTTCCCCATTCCACAAACTCTTTCTCAAAGATCTTCTTGATGAGAATCTGGCTACCGTTTGGAATCTCCGGAGTCATGGAGTCTCCGCAGACCTTGATGGCATAGTCTGCCCCTTTGATTGGTGAGACCATCCTCTCGCAGTCATAGGCATGGATTGAATCCTCAAACTCTCCGAGAGTCCCTGCCATTGCCTCTGTGGGGATAATAAGAAGAGATCCTTTTTTCATCATGCATCCTTGACTATCAAAGTGTTCATCATAAAAGGCCTCAACTTTCTTCATTAGCTTCTCTGAGAGGTAAACTTCATTTCCATTCATTGCTGCCGAAAGGACGGTTCTGTTGATGTTCAAGAGGGATGCAAAGTCCTTTTGCGTTTTGGCGAAACCCGCAGCCCTTGCTTGCTCAAAGATGTAGTTTAATTTTTCTTGCTTGTTCATTGTATAAAGGTTTGTAAATTTTTGTTGCAATTTTTGCGACAAAGTGTTGCAGATTCAAATTTTTGTTGTAACTTTGCACCAACATACGAACAAATATAACAAAAATATGGATAACACATCATTCAGAAGACGGATAATTGACATGGAGGCAGGGGAGTCCATTACCATTCCTGTGGCAGAGGTAGGCTATACCACTATCAGGGGATATGCCTCGGATCTCGGCTTCGCATATCAGAGGAAATACTCAACCCACCGCAACAGGGCGGAAAGGACATACACCATCACAAGGATATCATAAACGATGGGGAGATGGGGACTGACCGTGAGGCTCTCTCTGGGTGGATCTGCTGAGACCCAATAAGGCATCTCCTCTTATTAATACAAGACCATGACCAACATCGAGCGACTGATAGAGACCTGCATCGAACTCGGATCTGCAAAGACAATGGAGACCCTGGGAGTGACCTCCGGGGAGATCTCACAGAGAAGGGCACGGATTGTCTATGGAAAGTATTTCACGGATGCAGACAGGAAAGGAAGGATCAGACCCTGCAGGATTGAAGAAGGCAGGGCAGGAACAAGGTGGTATAGGGTCGTAGATATTCTCAAGATGAAGGCTGCAGATGCAGCCAGGGCGGAACTCAAATAATAATCTTTATACAATCATGAACAACACACTCAAGAAAATCGCAAAGGTAATCCTTTCAATCATTGCCTGCGTCTCCTTCATCCTCATGGTAGCGGAGACACCTGACGGGGGGATCTATCTCCCCTGGAATCTCGGATGGCTGGCTTCGCTGGCCGTATGTACCAAGTTACTCGACAAGATGGGGGTATTCGGAAATGCAAAGAAGTAAGAAACTATGCCTGCAATGCCGGCTCTATGTCATGGGCAAATGCCGATGGATACCCGGTGAATGGTGCATGATAACTAAAAGCAGATAAGATGGAAGAAATCAGACTTTTAGGCAAAGAAGACATAGAGGTCAGAGTTGCCCAGACTACAACCTTCAACAACAACGGGCAGACCGTTGTAAAGGTAGCCCTCCTTCTCTACAAGAATGCGAGGGTGGATATGAAGATAATGGATGAGCTGTTCACTCCGATGGGGTGGAAAAGGACTCACCGTCTGATAGGAGACCGGCTCTACTGCCAGGTCGAAGTATGGGACACGGAAAAGAAGGAATGGATCTGCAAGGAGGATGTCGGAGTGGAGAGCAACACGGAGGCAGAGAAAGGGCAGGCATCGGACTCCTTCAAGAGGGCATGCGTGAACTGGGGGATAGGCAGGGAGCTGTACACAGCTCCGAAGATCTCCGTGGAACTCAATGACAAGGAGTATACGAAAGACCAGCAGGGAAGGATAAGGGTATGGGCCTCCTTCTCCGTCAAGTCCATAGACTATGACAAAAAGACCCGTACAATCACCTCACTTGAGATAGAGGACAGGTTCGGCAGGGTACGGTTCTCAATGGCCCCACAGGCGGAGCCGGCGGAGACGAAGGAACCCAGTCCGGCAGTCAAGGCCAGGAGGAAGGCATCAGACCGCGGGGGGCAGGAATATACACCCGTCCCGGAGGATCAGTACCGGAAGATAGTGGAAGCCTTCGCACAGGGAAGGATGTCAAAATCCGGAAAGGACTACCGCACCACCTGGGTGGAACTGACACACGCAGGCCCTGAGCAGATAGACAAGTTCAACCAAGATGTCGACAGTTATCTTGAAGCATTAATATAATCTTTATACAAAATGGACTACAAAGAAATGAATCAGATCCTGTCCGACCTCGACAGGAAGATGGAAGCCCTCGAGGATCTCTACATAGAGAACGAGGGAGAGGTCACCGAAGAAACGGAGCAGGCGGAGGCGGAAATATCCGGTCTCCAGGAACTTCTCTCCGGAGAAGGCATCGACATGCTCGGAGGATGGTTGAAGGCTAAGGAGGACAGGAAAAAGGCCCTCAAGGCGGAAAAGGACTACATCACCAGGCAGATGGATGCAGTAGACGAGACGATTGATTTCATCAAGGGAAAGATCTGCGAGATTCTAGCAAAGACCGGACGGGACAAGGTGAAAGGCGAGAGGGGTTATTCCTTTACTGCCTCACATAGTGTCAAGACCGATGTGGACAAGGATGTCCTCAAGGCTCTCTATTCGGAAAAGGTAGAGGAGGCTATCAGGGCAGCACATGTGCCTGCCTATATCGGTGTGAGCCTGACTGCATCCTCCACGAAAGCATCGGAGTTGGGCATTGTCGAAGGGGATGAGGAAATCTTCCACACCTTCGAGAAGGATACCGTGACCTTCCGCAAACCGAAAGCAAGCAAGGAGGCTTAGTCATGGGTTGGTATTATGTCATCACCCAGGAGATAAGGGAAGCCTTTGAAGGTAAGGATGCTGATGTCTTTGCAGTAATCAATGGATTCTCTCAAGAGGGACAAGGCTACTTTTATGGTAGTCTTGCCCAACTCTCCAAATTCTGTGGTATTAAGTCAAAAACAACCACCCAGAAAATCCTCAAATCTCTAATCGAAAGAGGTGCGCTTGTCAAGGAAGAGGAGATCCGCAATGGAGTTAAATACTGCACTTACAGCGTTACCAAAAATTGGTATACCATATCAGAAACTGACACGGGTATATCAAAAATTGATATGGGGGGTATGCCAGAAATTGATACTAATAATAAATATAGAAAAGAAAATATAAATATACCCCCTTATATATCTAAAGATATATATTCCCCCAATGAAAAAAATTCAGCCAAAAAGAGAAATCCGAAAGAGAAAAAGGAGTATGCAGAAGGCGTAAGGCTAACGGAGGAAGAGTATGGAAGACTCTGCCAGGAGTATGGAAGGGAGAGGGCGGATGCAGCCATCAGCTATCTCTCATCCTACAAGATAGAGAAAGACTACAAGACGAAGGATGATAACCTGACTCTTCGCCGATGGGTCTTCAAAGCGGTGGACAGGGATTCTATGGAGATACAGAAGGCCGGAGGAACGAAGAAGAGATCAAGGCTGGATGACCTTCAGGATACGTTTGACCAAATAGACAGGATGTTCGATGGAGCGCAGTTTACAGAAGACGGAAAATTCATTGACGAGCAGTAGCATTGCCACGGTGGACGGACTGGTCAGCTACAGGAAGACCCGGCCCCATTATGGTAGTGTCCCCCGTGAGGCGAGACTGAAATGGATGGCGAAGGAAATATCCATCCTTTCCGCCATGCAGCATCAGAATACCGATGCCGGGATGATAATGTTCGATGCGGTCACCCTGGACGATATGATGTCCGAAGACCCGGCCATCATGGATCTCACGCAGCTTGAGATAACGGAAGCCTTCAGGAAGGGTCTCCGCGGTGCCTACGGGGAGTTCTACGGCCTGACCGCTTCCAGCCTGTACCAGTTCCTTTCTGGGTATATGAGAAGCGAGAAGAAGATTGCTGTCACAAGAAAGATTCTGGGTGAGCAGAAAAAGCCTTTCAACGATGCCCCGGCAGAGAAGATCGCGGAATACAAGCGGATCGCCTCAGAGAGGGAGAAAAACGGAGAGCCGGTTTTCCAGCCTCCGAATTTCAAAACGACAGACGAGATAACAGAAGAAGAGCGGACGGCTCACCGCGCAAAGATAGAATTGCAGGCACAAGAAATATACAGGAAACATAGACAAACCAACCAAATCAAGTAATACCATGAAAATCAAGATTGAAATAAAGAACAGATGGACGGGAGCGACTCTCTTTGAATACGAGAAAGAGAACAACACCATCAGAGATACCCTTATAGAGGCAGTAAAAAGAAAAGCAGACCTCAGTGGTGCAGACCTCGGTGGTGCAGACCTCGGTGGTGCAGACCTCCGTGGTGCATACCTCAGTGGTGCATACCTCAGTGGTGCATACCTCGGTGGTGCAAACCTCGGTGGTGCACAGAATATCCCATATATTCCTCTTGCGTGTCCCTCTGATGGGGCATTTATAGGGTGGAAGAAAGTGAACGGGAAACTAGTGAAACTTGAGATACCCGCAGATGCAAGAAGATGCTCTGCTACCACCCATAAATGCAGGTGTGACAAGGCGAAGGTGTTGGCGATTACTGACATCGATGGCGGAAATCCTATCCAATCAATATTCAATGGCAGCTTTGCTAAGACTACCTATACCGTAGGAGAAATGGTTTACCCTGATTGTTTCGATGAGAACAGGTGGAATGAATATTCCAACGGGATTCATTTCTTCATAAACAAACAAGATGCAATCAATTATTAATCAAACAATAATCACCATGACAAGCGAAGTATTAGCAATCATCCTGGACAAGATCCGGGAAATCCAGACAAGGGTGCAGGAACTTGAGACGACCCTTGTGAAGGTTACCACCTCGAGCAGGGAGGCCACCCTCTTTGACCATGTGGAGGACAATCCCATCCTTGTTCCTAAACAATCTGCAGATTCCGCAGAAAACGCACCTGCGGAAGTGCAGAAACCTATAGTTACAAGACGGAGATTCGAGGACGGGACAATGGCAGCCTCATCCATAGCCTTCCGGCTTTCAAAGGAACTCGGAAAACCCATCCCGAAGGAGGGAGTACAGGAAATAGCGAAACAGATCAATGCCGTTTCCACCTATGACAAGATCTCGCACACCCGGAGATATTCACCGGAAGCCGTGAAGATGATCTTCTCCATATATCGGCAGTTCAACAGGTTATAGAAAAAATCGGGGGTATAATAAAACAAGATTCTTAAAACCAATAATCTCGCATTAGCCTCCACCTGGGGAGATAATCCCCCCGGTCTCCCCGGATGGAATTTATAAACAGACAAAATAATTAAGCATATGGCACTATACACATCAAAAGGGACAATATCCGATATGTCGGAAGTCAAGTCCGGAAAGACGGACGGCGGATATGAGTGGGCGAGGATAACAATCGTCATCGATGTTCCCGGCTATCAGGGATCGATAACCAAACAGGCAATCGACGTCATCGGAGTGGATGACATCAAGGAAGTATCACTTCTCTCTGTCGGTGACAAGGTAGAGGCCTCTTGGACAATCTATGCAAGGAACTGGAACGGGAGATGGTACAACAATGTCGAACTATTCAAGATCCGGAAGCTGGAAGAAGCCAAACCATCCGAGCCGGCTCCCGCTCCCATAGCGGATGAACTCGACCCGATGGCAAACAATGACCTGCCGTTCTGATAAGTGAAACCCATCCCCTGCGAGAGAGGAACGTTCTTTACATACTCCGGGAGAATCCTCTCTGCCCTCTCGGAGATAAGCAATCACAAGCAGGGGATTTATTGTTAATAGATCATGACAAAAGAAGAGAAACTACAGGCCTATGACGAGGCTTTGAAAAGGGTACGGCCCTTATATCAGCAGGCGAAGATGGATAATAATCCAATAGCATCAACTTATGAATATCTATTTCCCGAACTTGCAGAGAGCAAGGATGAAAGGATAAGGAAAACGTTAATAGGTTACTTTGAGTGGGTTAAAGAACGCGATTGTAAAAGTGAATGGAATGGATTGAAAGTTGATGACATTCGTGCTTATCTCGAAAAGCAGAGAGAAAACATTTGGTCAGAAGAAGACGATGCAAAAGTAAAAGCCATGTGTGAAGAAGGTTACTTAAAACCGTCTGAAAGAGCATGGCTAAAAGACTTAAGCAATCGAGTTTGGAAAGATCAGAAGCTAGCAGAGTGGAGTGAGGAGGATGAAAATAAGTTAAATCACATTCTTGAAATAGTACATATTGCATCTGGAAGTGAAGCAAGCGTTAATGAAAAAGAAGAACTTGAATCTTTTCTCAAATCCCTTCGTCCTCAGCCTCGAGTAAAAACAAATGACTACATCACACCACATAAAAAATTCTTCGAATGGATATACAATAGGCTTATTGATGTTCATAATGAAGACCCAAATGTAGATTATATGCAGTCTTTCAGGAAAAGGATTGATAATTTACAATTTGACGAACCTCAATGGAAACCCAGCGAGGAACAAATGAATGCTCTCCTTTATGCAATGTCTTTTGTTTCTCCTGCAACAAAAGAAAGTGTTCTTCTATCTGAAATTTATGAGAATCTAAAAAATTGTAACCAATAGGGCACTGAGGATAGTGTTCATATTCCGCTCTCTGTATAGAGGGGCAGTGCCCTTTTAATGAAATATTTATATGAGTATTTATATAGTTGGTGTTGCTATTATGGCACTATTTATAGCTCTTGGAGTTTGTGGTTTTATCTTTGGATTATGCAATTTTACTACCCTAGAAAAACTCTGCAAACGTATAGAAAAACTTGAAGACAGAGTTAAAAGACTGACGTAAAACCATAGGGTGCGGAGGAAACACATCTTCTAAATAATAGATGGGGTTAGTTATCAAAATCCGAATATGCCGCACCTTTTTATTGATTTTGATATGGAAATATTCTTCAGGAAACGCAAATCTCTACGCGATAAATGTATAGAAGCATACGGAGAAGAATTCGGAAAAGTCTATGATAATATCTGTATGGGTGTTCCCGTTGGTGGTTTTAAGGAGACCGCAATATTACTACAAATGATTGAAGACGTAAAAAACAAGTAGACATGAAATACATTGACGCAGATACTCTGAAAATAGAAATAAAGCATCACATTAAATTGATGGAAAATGAACCAACAAATTATGCAAAGGCAAGAATAGATGAAGCAAATGAGACTTTGTCTGTTATAGATGCTTTGACCCCAGAGTATAAAAGCATTAATTTAGATGAATTCACTGAAAAAATGGAGGACTGGAAAGCAAGATATAATCATCCGGATAATATTCCAATTAAAGCTACAATGGCTTTTACTGCAAGAATGTTTTATATGTATCCCGATATCGCAAGAGAATGGTATGATGGTTTACCAAAAGTAACACAAGATTAGCTATGGAATATTGGATATTACTAATAATCATACCTTTACTTTGGTTTGGCGGAGGAATATTATCAACTCTTGTGACATGGAAGTTGGACGATAAGCATTCAGGAAGTAAAAGACCTTATATTACATTCTTTATAGGAATTTTAATGATGGCGCTTTCTATTATCATTGCAGGGACAAATGGATATACAAAATTCTAAATTATAGCTATGAAATATATTGATGCAGATAAATTGAAAACTGAGTTGAACAAGCGTATTGAGTTGCTTGAAAATGGTGATGCACACTCAGAAGTTATGAAACGAATAGAAGGGATTATAAAAGGCTATAAAGCCATTCTCACTTTCATCGACTCTATTCAGCAGGAGCAGCCAGAGTCCTCAAATGGTAAGTTCGTGTTTCCAAATTTCCTTTATGCGAGAACAGTAGATAACAAGACCATTGATGTTTCATATGCCCCACAAAGTCTTGACGCAGTAGAATACATCAAAAATGACCAAACTGAGCAGCCAGAGGTGGATTTGGAGAAAGTGGCTCGGTATGTATATGAATCGTGGATGGGAGGCACAATGGATGATGTTCGCCGGGATATGGTTGAACTCGGCAAGATTCTTAACGCAAGAAAAGAGAAATAGATATGGGTGATTACATTTTTAGTTTCAAGATTGGTAAAGTGGAGTTTGGAATGCGCCGTGATTTCTGTTGGTGGTTTAATAATGGATACACAAGGCAGTTTATGTGGTGGTATGTTTATATTGGTGATTAACGCAAGAAAGGAGGGCACGAAATGAGCAGCTGGGGTAAAACTTTTATGGCAATGGTATCTATTGCCATCCTCGGATTTGCAGCTTGGATATTCAAGGTTGACTTCCAACTGATACTTCTATTAAGCATAGCATACGATCTAACTTACATGAGAATTGATAAAGACTATGAGCGACATTGATAAGATACGCCAAGAGATTGAAAGGCTGAAAGAAGAAAAAGAAGAAAGAGATGCTGCCATATTTCAAGGATTGGAAACTAACAAAGAAGCAACAAAGGAAATATTCTAATTTTTAATAATTCAAAATTATGCAACAGAAAGCAAAGAGAACAATCTCACATGTGACACCTCAGGGGCCTTTGACAGATGAGGAAAAGAAACAAAGGATCATGCAGTTCCTGCAGCAGAAAAGGGAACAATTCTCAATCAACATCCTTTGCAATCTTGTTCATGTCGCATCTGAAAGGGTGGTGGCAAGGAGAGACTCCACAGATCTTTCCCTGGACACCAATGGACTTGTGAATTCAGCGGTCTTGATGGCAGACAAACTCCTGGAGAAACTCTATCCCATCAAGGAGGAGGAAAGCAAGTGATCTGGATTGGCATTGATCCCGGCACTCACACCGGGGTGGCAGTATGGGACACCAGGGAGAGGAGATTCCGCTCCCTGGAAACCCTTTGGATTCATGATGCATTGTTCTATGTTCGGAGACTTTCAGAGGAACATCGGGGAAATATCCAGGTTGTCTTTGAGGATGCCAGGCAGAGGAAATGGTTTGGTCATGGAGACACATCTGCCAAGGCACAGGGTGCAGGATCTGTCAAGAGGGACTGCTCCATATGGGAGGATTTCTGCAAGGACTACGGCATCCCATTTTGGGCAAAGCCACCTGTCAAGGGTGCAACCAAGGTCTCTGCGGACTATTTCAAGATGGTCTCCCATTACCAGGGCAGGACATCTGAACACTCCAGGGATGCAGCCATGCTTGTCATAGGTAGGTAACAGAAACCACCTGGATGATATTTATTGATGTGGATAAGATGACCATCATTGAGACCCTGGCAAATCAAAGGAGGGTGGAGGCATTGGTTGAAAACATTGCCCATCACTCCTTGACTGCTGACCTCAAGGATTTATGTCAAATGGTTTACCTTGTCCTCCTGGAATATGATGAGGAGAAACTCC
>JAEIGA010001569.1_pt1 | contig 35764 bp, 45 predicted proteins | sample 9270691 | NCBI WGS metagenome assembly JAEIGA01 (sample SAMN17057246, study PRJNA624740) | gut metagenome | biome: biome; isolation source: fecal sample | host: Bos grunniens | place: China: Xizang | collected 2019
ACAAAAGTACCGGTAGCGGCCACTCCATATGTCCAGGTGCCTGTGCCAGTACCGGGATTGGTAGCCAAACACTTGATATAAGAAAGATTTGAACAACCGTAGAACATAGACCTATAGCAATTTGCTACCAAGGTAGGAGCCAGGAGGTCAGGTGCAGCAGTCAATCCGGTACAATTCTGAAACATATAGTTATAGCACCCGGTTTGAAGTGTCGTAGCCGGGAGAGCCGGAGCCTGGGTTATCGCAGTCCCCTTAAACATATAAGAGTAGCAGTAAGTATCCAGGGTTGTTGCAGGCAATACAGGAGCGGTAGCCAGACTTGAGCACTCATTAAACATAGACCTATAACAATAAGTTGCAAGTGTGGTAGCAGGTAGTTCTGGTGCACTTGTAAGTCCTGTACAGTAGTGAAACATATTGGAGTAGCAGTTTGAAACAAGTGTGGTAGCGGGTAAAATAAGATTATGAGCATTCACAATGGAAGCATATGCAAATAAACTTTTAAAGTTATGACTTCCTTCAAGGGTTGTAAGATATTTAAAGGTATTTCCGTCAATCAAACTCATAATATTACCATAAGCCTCAAAAGGAGCTGTAGTACCGGAAAAGGTGCTATTATAGCCGCCATCGCCATATGTGCTATTATATCCCTTAAACCTTACCTTATCTCCAGCAACTACCGGTATTTCAACTCCTTCTGTTGTTGAGGTTATATCGGTCCACTCCCCATCATTCTTGGAGTATGAAATTGTATGGACTAAAGCAGCATCAACCGCTTTCCATACTATTGTTCCACCGCTGATTATCTCAAAGGTCAAAGGCATAGCAGAATAGACAGGTTCTGGCACATATATCCTCTGGTAAATAACCTCCTCATTCTTATACATTTTGTTGATAAGGTTTTCTCCCTGGTACATATCCTTTCTGGTTAAGATAAGAGGTTTCTTTGCTTGGGATACCGATACTGATATACTGTCCCCCTCTGAGGAAGTTATGGTGATTTCCCCGGTTCTGGCAGTATATCCGGCCTCAGCTACCAATACTATGATTGAGCCATTACCCTCTCCAGTAGTAGGAGCAAGGCTTATCCAACTGTCATTTGTTGAAGCAGTCCAGGTTACACCGGTCTCAGCACTTACACTGATTGTATAAGAGCTTGAAGCACTATCTGCGGCTATTTCTTCGGTATCAACTGAAATGCTGCCGGAATCAACATAAACAAATATGCCATTATTTGCTGCACCTTCATAAAGACTATCCGTAGAAAATCCACCCCAATATAAAGGTCCACTATATTCATATTCATAAAGGTTCGTACCGGGAACTTGTGTACAAATATTATTCATATTGTACTGTGAATATGAATCATTTTCTCTGTCCCTGATATAACAAGCCTTTGAGCTCAAGTTCATAGTGTATTGGCCAGCATAACCCCATTCTGCACCTGTAATAGAAGTCCAGCCTTTGCCATCGCAGTTTATATTTGGCAGTTCTGAAAAATATCCATCATACCAAGATTTTGAAAAATCCCACCTTACTTTTGTGAAGGAGAGGCTTCTATCAAAATCTCTTGTTATTGCTATCCATTCTTTTGCCATATTAGTTTATCAAGCCATTTCTATAAATATTATTGAAGGGTACAAGAAGAGGGTGTTTTGCTTGTGTGCATTCCACTTCCGCTGTATCCTCCCCATTTGAGAACACTATTGTACCTGTCCTGGGAGAGATAGTGTTGTTCTTTGCTGCTGATACTGTGATTGTTGCTGTACCGGTTCCTGCTGAGCTTGAAAGGGTTATCCAGGAAGGTATAGAAGTAGCGGTCCAGGACATTTCAGTATCAGCATTCAAGGTTATGGTACTTGAAGAAGCCTCATAGTCAAAGGAAAGACTGTCTGGGTCAGCATAGAAGACACTTGAATTTTCATTATAAGCGATAACCTGTTGAATTTCTCCGTCAGTTAAGGTCTCATTTGATATGTAGAGCCAATAAAAATCACCATAGAAGGCTTCACCACCGGTTGCATAACCAGCAAAAAGAGCAAAACCATCAGAGGGCCCACCCCAATTGATAGTTGAAGCGGTAGATATTTCTCCGGTTTCTATACACTTTCTTTCCCAGGAGCCGTCAGCATTCACTCTGACCACCATAGTTGCAGGGTCTGTGCTTGGTGTGAAGAGGGGTTCTGGCTTTAATCCGTCCCCAGTATGAATTCCAGTACCCCTTATCATATAGTTATAATCACTAACAACACTTCTATTTCCAAATAGGTTTTCACTACCAGAAAAATTTTGGCTTGAGGTTTTATAGACAGCCGTAAAAGTCCTTCCAGCTTGGTTATTGAAGCGGTTGAAAGGGTTATCACTGGCAGTAGGGAACATTACCCCATAGTAGGAATATGCCTTCAAGGTAATATAACCGTCTTCAATATGAGTGTCACTGGGCGGATAACTTAAAACAGCATCTTCACTAAATAACTGTCCTTGTGTTTTTAAAATTGAGTTAGTTGTGGAATCGTAATCCCTTGCATTATAGTTTATCAAAAAGGGTCTATTCGGTAAGTTTGCCATATTAGTTTACACTCCATCCTTTATTTGTTGCAATAGCCAGTTGAGCTGCTGACAACTTATTTATATTGGTCTGCCCTAAGGTGATTGTCCTATTGTTGCTTGTTTGGGGAAGAGCATTAAGGATATTGACCAAAGAGGTAACTGTCAAGGCGGTACAACCATTAAGACCCCAGTTAGAACTATCTATATCCAGGTCAGGTAAAGCATCCACCTCAAAATCAGTTAAAGCGGTATTATATAGGCCAAATATTCTTCCAAAACTGTGAGGCACTGCATTTGAGAGGTCTCCCAGCTTGATACTTTGCAGATTCTCACACCAATATACAAAATTACCTATCTCGGTCACATTATCGGTATTGGTAAGTGTAATAGAGGTGAGATTGTTTGCATTAAAGTTATCTGCCCCAAAAGAATAGTTCAATACCTCAACAGTGCTGCAATCCGCCTCAAAGGACTCAAGTGTTGATAAACAGCCTTCTGACTGAGTCCCAACATTTCCATTTCCCAAAGCTGCTACCGGCACTTCGTCATAAAAAGCATCATTTCGGCAGCATATGGACCTTATCCCCGTAAAATCAAATGTACAAGAATTTACTTCTGTAAGACCGGTATCAAACAGGTAGAAATTGGTACCAAAAGAGTATCCAGCATTATTGTAATTATCAAGGTTATTGGCACATATAATAGGCTGACAGGTTACTTGTTCAACATTAAGAGTTGCAGAAGAATCAACTGAAATGCTGATATCTACATAACCGGATATTGGAGTATCACCTGTAAGGGGTACTGCTTCAATCCAGCCCTCAGAGTAACCCGGCTGTCCCCAATTTGAACCTGTTGTAAGAGATAAAGTCCCTACCGGGAAATCACTTACAGTTGAATAAGCATAAGGAGAAGAAACCACAAAGTGAATACCCGGTGATGTTGTTCCGGTCTTCTGTATTGTTATGCTATCCGGTACAAATCCAAATGGAGTTGCCTCCTGTGTCACACTTATTGTAAGAGCGGTTGTGGTCCCAGTATCTGCCACTGTGATTGTTGCAGTTCTTTGAGGACCAGCATTTGCCGCTATTGTCGCTTCCACCCTGGACCTTCCGCTTGTTCCACCAGTTACAGAGAAGGTTACCCAGGATTCGCTTGAAGTTATTGTCCAGTCGTCCATAGCAGCAATCTTAATCTTTTGGGTTGTACCAGATTCTGCTGCTGAAATAGTTAGAGGGTCCACACTCCAAGCGGTTACAGACATAGGGTAAATGAGGTCTTCCCCACAGTATATTGCGGAGATTTCCTCATTCCCTAAATATATGTTTCTTATTTCATCGCTTCCTGTGTAAATCATAACTTTAGTCTCCTATAATGAAATAGATTGTTGTTGAATCAGGTGTGGTTAAAGCATCATAATCTGTCTGGGTAATGAAGGCAAACTTGTAAGTGCCCCATACAGGAGCCCCCCAGCCACCTGAAAGGAGGGGCTGTCCAGCATTCCCGGAGGTAGTTGGTATGAAGTAAGACTTGGAACCACCATCATTACTTACTATTGCCCAGGAATCATTACCATTTACATAAATCCACCTGGTAGCAGCTAAGTTAGTTGTACTACCTATGATTATACCCTGTGCATTCCATATGGGTATACCCTGACTTGCAGTAACATTTGCCTTGTCAGCCTTTCCAGCAAGAGCGGTACCCATATTTCCCACACTGCCAGAAAGGGTTGTAAGGTCTGCCTGGCTTGCATAATCGTCCATATTTATTGACTGGGCATCACTGATTATGTAGGTTGTATCAGGGTCCTTATCAACAAGTGCGTCATACTGTGCCTGAGTAAGTTCTACCACATTTGAACCGCCACCCTGGATAACAAGGTTTCCACCATTTGTGATTGCACTTCCATTTATGGTTGCAAAGTCGGAAGTAGGTGTATAATCTGGCAGAACATTATCTATAATATCGTATTTTGTATAAAGTCCGATAGGAAACCAACCCCTTCCAATTAAGCCGTCCTCCGAATATTGAATGATTTGACTATTTTGCCAAGGCTCACCATACCCACCAATATAAAATATATATGCCTCCGCTTGTTCTGGCTCACCATAATCAGAATAGCAAGTTAATGTTATAAGATTACCATCCTGTGAATAAGAAACCTCTGCCGTAAATGCACTATTACCATTTTCAATAGTATTAGTTATTTCGGGTCCACCCCCTTGTGGAAGTTCCCAGATATAACTGTCATCCTTAATGTCTTCAGGTGAGTCCCAATACTTTAAAGTGGCATAGTTATCACTATAGTTCTTTCTTAAAGTCAGACAGGAACCGCCAAAGAAATTAAAAATAAGAAAGTTGATATCTCTCTCATTATCCAAACTTGCCGGGAAAATCATATTTCTATCTGCTACTGTTCCAAGCAAGGTACTTACTCCACTTTCTTCCCAATTAACAATTTGAAGAGAAGGTAAAGTCACCAAGGTACCTTCTTCGGGGTCAATGGGAAGACTTTCGGCAGGGAGAAGCACTCTGGGATTTGTTATGTTCTTCCAGTTCTCTCCGTCAAATTGGTAGGTATTAAGGGTCTGAATAACTGGGTCGGTGAAGACCATATCATTTTCAACACTCACTCCCTCATTAGTATCTTCCTTCCATATTACCAAACAATACTCTCCTTCAATATCCTGTACTGCTTCTTTGTAGGCATAGTTTGCCTCTTCGTCTGTGGGATAAACAAACCCATTCTCTTCATAATAGCACACATCATTAAAAGGGTCATATCCCACTACATAGGTTCGGTATACAAGACTACCACAAACCTCTTCATTTGCGTCATAGAATATCTTTATTTCAAAAGGTCTTAAACTATCTTCATACCATTCATAACCGCTTGCAATAGTTAAAGGGGTTGTTCCGGTCCAGGCGGTATTGGGGTGGAAGATTTTTTTATAGTCCTCACCGTCCTCCCAATAACCAGGGCTGCCAGTTTCAACCTTTGTCACAAGTGTTCCGGTCTCTGCTGATACAGGGAACTCTTCAACTGGTTCAAGGATATCAGAAGAACCTCCCTCAGGGGCATAAAGCATAGTGGTATTGTTATCCACAGTAATAGAGGCGATTTGAGTACCGGCTGAAAGTATTTGATTGACAGATACAGTTGAGCCAGAACCAGAACCACCACCTTCGTCCTTGCAAGTGCGGCTCCAATTGACCTCAACCTCACCGCTATTATTTTTAAGACGGAAATAAGAACCATTAGCAACATTTGTAACCATTCTTGGAGTATTAGCTGCTACTGTAAAGAGGGTAGTAAAGTCCCTTGAAGTTGCTCCCACCTGCAATTCATATCCGGTGGTGCTGGGACCGATTGTAAAACTGTTTGATAAGACCTGGAAAGGGGTCTCATTTTGAACTTTAATTATCATATATCATCACCAACATTATATGTTTATTTATCTTTTAATATCTTTTGGTAGGGTCATTGAGAAAAGAGAAAGGGGATAAGTTCACCTCTTATCCCCAAAGCAGTCCGGTAGCGAAATATGAATAAGGCGGTCTGCTATTCTTCTATTACAGTCCAACCATTAGGGATGCCACTATCTCCACTGGGCCAGTCTGCATCTGCTTTTTTTACAAAGGTACCGGTTGGCGAGACACCGATTAGCCAGCTGGCATAGTATATTTGAGCATATTGTTTTTGGGGGTTAGCAAGTAGTGCTTTTACATAATTCAGATTAGTACAGCCTGAGAACATATACTGATAACAATAACTATCAAGTCTTGCATCCGGGAGTACAGGAGCTGTTTCCAGGCTTGTACAACCCCTAAACATATCGGTATAACAATTGCGGTTAAGAGTTGTTGCTGGAAGCTCAGGTACTGTGTTAAGACTTGTACAACCCTGGAACATAGACCGATAACAATGGTCAGCAAGTTGGGTAGCAGGAAGGGTTGGTGACGCTATAAAGTTTGTACAGTTCTCAAACATACCGAGATAGCAACTATCTAAAAGTTCTGTAGCCGGAAGAATCAGGTTAGCGGCACTTACAACATTAGAGTCCATAAACATATGAGGTGATATCTTGCAACTTGTCTGGCCGTAAAAGTTGTCTCCAAAGAAGAGAGACTGGATATTACCATAAACATTAAATGAAAGGGTCTGGCCACTAAATAAATAAGAAGTGCCCTCTGGTCTGTCCATATCTCTCATTTCAACCTTATCACCAGCAGAAAGTTCAATAGTGTTGGTATTTATCCACTCCCCTTTATTCTTTCTCATATTCAGACTTCTTGCAGCGGTCAAAGTACCATTCTCAAGGGCTTCAATAGTAAAATATTCCTTTGAGTAGTCCGGCTTAGTATCAGCACTCCAAACTACCTCACCACATTTGTAAATCTTGGAGAGGGAATCACCGCACTTGTATATCTTTTCACCGTCAAAGTCCATAACTATTCCTCCACAATATTGTAATAGGTGGAACAATCCTTATCTTCCAGGGCGTCATATTCTGCTTGGGTTAAATTGACGGTCTTTACAGATTCTTCACATTCGTCATTTCCCACACCATTTGGGATATACAGGTCTTTCTTGTCTCTATTATAGTAAACCATAGTTCTTTTCTTTCTTTTTAATATCTTTCATAAGGGATAAAAAAAGGGCAGTCCTAAGACCACCCTTCTTTTGGGGAGTAAGGTATGATTATTTACCAACAACCACCTCGTCAATGAGCTTGATAGCAGTGCCCGCTCTGAAAAGTACTCTGAACATAAACTTCTCTTCCTTCTCGTCAAACCACATACGGTAGGTATTGTCAGAACCTTCAATATCGGTAGCATAGACAATTGCGTCCTCAGTAGCGGCTACAATAGCACCAGTTCCTTCAAGTCCGAATACAGGAATGAGCTTAATGCGGCTATCACCAGCGTAAGCGATAGATTCAGCAGCAGCGTCAAGGATAGGACGGTTAGCGCAGCAAGTACCATTTGATTCCATTACATAGTTGCGGAAATCGGTGAAGCTCATAAAGATATTCACACCCTTCTTCAACATAGGAGCGGTGAGAGCAGCTACAACAGCGTCTACCTTTTCGGTTACGGTCTGGCCGGTCTCAAAATCAACAGTAGCAGCGGAAACTTCCTCAGCGTCAGCAAGCCAACCATTTATACCCAGGTTGTCATCACCCTGCCATACAAGGTCTTCAAGGGCTTCCTGGATAGCGTCAAGGTTGCTCTGAGCAATCTTTTCCTCAAAGGGAAGGGTCTCCCTACCTGCTTCCCACATAAGCTGGTAGTTCATATACTTCTTTTCAAAATCCTTCCAGCAAAATTCCTTCTCAACCTCAACAGCCTTGGTCTCAATGAACCTCTCAGAGAAGATATCACTGCCCTGGGGATTCCAACCGCACTGTGAGCCGTCCTGGAGAACAACCTCTGAATCAAGGTAGTTGAGAGCGTCTTTGTACTTAACATTTGCCATAATCTCTACATAGTCAAGGGACTTTGCACCGAGAGAGGCCTTGGTAATGAGTTCATCTTTGTGTACATTTACATAGTCTGTAAGTCCACTAACATTAAGTGTATTAGCCATAATTGTATTCTATTTCTTTTTTCTTTATTATTTCAATTAGTCTTCATAAACATCAGGGGTCTCAATGTAGCTTGAATAAGTAGCCTCAGCGATACCGAAAGGCAGATAGCCAGAGCGGTGGGTGAGAGTAATCTGATAACCGGAGAGGTCGTCAAATGCCTGACCTGACTGAGCGGTTTCCTCTGTTGCAGATACAAATGCGTCAGCACCAAGGTACCAAGCCTGTCCATTATTATCCTCTGCTACAACAACAAGCTTCTCATTTGCAAGGGCCATAAGTTCAATATGCTTCTCAGGGCGCATTCTTACAAAAGTAGCGTTGATAACATTTGAGTAGTACTTCACACCATTCTGGTTGTTTCTGGTCAGGGTGGAAGTAAGTGAAGAAGATTCATCAGTTACATAGTAGTCATAAAGTGCAGCACCAGTAGAACCGGAGAGGGCGGTGATAGTGTGGGTCTCAGAATCAGTAGTAGCGGTAAAGTCCCTTGAAAGACCAATAAGAAGACGCTTGATACCGGCCACAGAACCAGCACATTCCTGTCCCATTCCTTTAAGTGCATAAGCAGTACAAGTAGTTGCCATATTCTTTTTTATCTTTTTATATTCTTATTATTCACCATTTTAAAAATTAGTTCTTGCGGAGATAAGCCATTTTGGATTTCTTCTGTTCTCCTTGCTCAATAGGATTCTCATCAATAGGGTCAGCAGCAGGAGCCTCAACAGAAGCAAGTTTGGCTTCAACCTCAGCAATCCTTGCGTCAAAGTCAGCCAGAGTGTTAACAATCTGATTCAAGCCAGCGACTATTTCCTCAACTCTTGCTGCAAGTCTTGCCACCTTGTCTTCGTCAGCTACTTCCTCCTCTTCGGGGGTTTCAATAGGTTCCTCAGCGGGTTCGTCAATAGCCTCTTCAACTGTCTCTTCAACAGCTTCCTCTTCGGGTGCTACTTCTGCCTCAGGGTCAGCGATTTCAGCCACCTTTCCTTCAACAACCTTGATAACCTTTCCGTCTTCGGTAGTGTATTCTCCGTCTTCGGCAGGGACCATACCCTCTTCGCCCTCAACAAAGACCTCCATTCCCTCAGCAAGTTCGCCTTCACCGTCCCAGTAGAGAACAGCCTTGTCAGTTGCAACCTCACCAAGTTGAAGAGAAAGGACCTTCTTCAAAAAAATCTTAAGATTTTGCTTAATAGTCATAGTGTGTTATTCTTTTTTTCCTTTATTATTATGCTTTTAAAGCGTCAATCAGGTCTTCAAGGCTGTCAATTTCGTCCTTTGAGGGGGTTATTGTGGCCTGAACACCGATTGAAAAACCTTTTATTTCACCATTTTTGATTGCTTCCCAGACCCCTTCATTGTCAATTTTTGCTGATAATATCCAGGTTCCGTCAGGCAGGTCGGCAAACTCAACAGGAACAATACCTCTGTCCTTGTTCAAAATGTAGCTCTCCCAGAATGTAATGCCCTCAGCGTCAATCATATGCTGGATATTACCCTCATTCTGCTTGTCGGAGCGGAAGAAATCTATTGCAAACTGCTTAATAGTATCAGCAGAGAAGCGGATATAGCACTCTCTATCCCCAAATTGTCTGTATATCATTTGACCGGGGATAAGGACTGGACCACTTACAATCCGCTGTTCTTCATTGAGGGTCATTCTTATCTCTTCGTCTTTGGAGAATCTAAGGAAATTGACCTCTATGGCCGGTCTATCAACCAGGGATACATTTTCCCATTCGCTATTGTCAAAACTGACCTCAAATACTTCCAAGCCCTTATATTTCATAATGTGGTTTTGTTTTTTAATATCTTATTAGTTAGCAATTTTAAAAATGTGTCTCTGTAACCTTCACTTTCTGTGCATTCAGCTTGTCTTCAATATCAACAACCGAAACATAGATAGGTCTGTTGAGAGCGTCCTGTTCCTCTGCTGTTTGGAGTGTTCTGGTATAGGTGAAAGGAGCACTGTCAATTGTAGCTACTGAGGCCACAGAAGCAGTACCACCAACAGAACCTTCGGTAAGGGAGTTTGTGGTAGATATGTACTGACCGGTTGCAGCAGCCAATTGAGCGGTAGCATTTGCACCAATACCAACAGTCCTTAATATTGCAGCGGTGAGGGATTTTGCGTCCAGTGCAGCCTTTGTTATAGCAGCAGCAGGACCGGAAGCGGCTGCGGTTTCAGCATTCACCGGAAGTTCAGCGGCATAACCCCTCCACACATCCATAATGGCAGCAGCATTTGAAGCGGTTATGTTTGCTATTGACACACCAAGTTGAATTGCTGCCAGATTCTTCAACTGTTTAACCTTCTTGTTATATTCCTGTTGAGAGATTTTTCCCTCCTGTAATTCAGCTTGCATAAGTGAAGAATAAGTTGATATTAAGTTATTTATGGAGCTGGTGACATTCTCAATTGAATCCCAGGCAGCATCCCATACTGACGCTGTTCTTTCAGCTGATAACTCTTCAAGGGCAATCTTTTTCTCGGTCAGTTTTTCAACAACATCGTAGTATTCCTTTTCAATCTCTATTCTGACCTCTCCTGTTACCCTGGTAGAGCGTAAGAGTTCTTCAAGTACTTCTTTTCTCAGTTCAAGTATTTTGACCTGATATTTGGCGTCCTCTTCATAGATAGCATTATAATCTATTTTATCCGGGTTTTCTATAAAACTCTTCATATAAGAAGAGATAGAACCAGTCCTCTCAGCTATCAAAGCGTCAATACCCTTGCTCTCCTCCTTGAACCTCTTTTCAAAAGTGGCCCAGAACTTATCAAGGTCAATTTGCAGACTCACCAAAAGTCCCTCAATCTGGTCCTTGAATACCTTTATGGTATCTCTCGTCCATTCTTTTGGGAACTTAATGTTAAATCCTTCTTCAATTTCAGGGGTGCGGAGTACGGCAACCAGCTTCTCCATTTCGGTCTTCGCTTTTTCAAGGCCACCTCCCATATTTCTATCCCAGACCCATTTGCCCAAAAGTCCGGTGAATCTTTGCTCATAGTCACTCAAAAACTTCTCAGCGATAGGCTTAAACTTCTCAACTGTTTCCAAAGCGACTTTAAGTTGTTCTTCAGCATAAGCGGCTGAACCTTCCGTAAGATTTTTAAGGTTGATTTCTTGTATTCTCTTCATAAAGGCTGTCTGCCTCTCATAACTATCCCTTCTATCGTCTTCCTCCTTCTTAATCTCATTCTTTATGATTATCTGTCTCTGCTTGGAGTAATTTGCTGTAAGGGTTGTGGTATCATAGCCATACTTCTTCAAAAGCTCATATTCCTTCTTGTACTTTTCGTCAAGTTTTTGGAGTTCGCTCTTTGTCTCCTCCTCATTCTGTTCAAACAACTTCTTAGCCTCTTCTCTCAGATTCTTTGCAGAGCCAGCAGCGGACCTCATTGACCTTGTTGCTGCTTGAATCTGGCGGTTAAATCTCTTTGCATTTGCGTCAGCTTGTGCGGTAGCGTCTGCCACAGCTGCCTTTGCCTCTGCCAGTCTCTCATTTGCCTCAGCGTCATTTGCGGTAAGGGCTGCTTCTTCTTCAAGTATCCTAAGGGTTTCCTCTGCCTCTGCAATCTTTCTCTGGTCAATCTCAGCCTGTTTCTCCTTTGCCTCGGTAAGCAGTTTCTGTTTCTGTGCGGCATTATCGGTAGCGGAAGCCTCCTCTTCAAGTGCCTTCACAGCAGCATTATCCTTTGCATTCAGCTCCTTGTTTATCCTCTTTTGCTTGGTGAGTTCATTCTGTGCCTTTGCAAGTTCCTGGTATTGTTTCTGTTCAGCATCAAAAGCCTCCTTATCGCTTGCAAAGAACCTTCTAACAGCGGTAGCAGCCTTTGTAGCCCAATCAACAATCTTTAAGAAGGTATCAGCTAGAGCGTCAAGTCCATTCTTCACAGCGTCAATAATGGGCTGGAACCTGGACATAATCTCATTCAGCTTCATTTGCTTCTCCTCATTTGCAGCAACAGCGTCCCTCATTTTTTGGAAGATACCTACAAGTCCCATAATGAGGGTGATAAGCATTCCGATAGGATTTGCCTTAACCACAGCATTAAAGCCCTTCATTCCGGTTGTAGCAATACCCAGGGGACCTTTAAGACCCCCGATAGATACACCAGCACCCTTGAATACCTTTTGAATGGCCTCAGCATAGTGTCCGATATTATCCTTGAAGTTTCCAACACCCTGCTTGGTCTCATTCAGTTTCTCTGAGAGGGTTTTGAGCTGTGCAGCGGTTTCCTTGCCAAAAGCAGAACTCCTCTCAGCCTCTGTCATTTGGGAATAGGTGGTATAGAGTTTCCTGTATTCAGCCTCCATTCCCTTTATAGAGTCAGTAGCACCCACATAGATATCCTTGCCAGCCCTTGTGACATTATTCAACTCACTCTGGGCTGCTGCAAGTTTCTGTTCTGTGGCTGCATACTGTGAACTTTCCTTATCCAGTCCAACAAGACTATCTCTAAGGGAGTTGATTTCATTTCTCAACTCCTTAACACTACCAATCGGTTTACCAAGTATTTCTTCTAAAGACTTTGCCATTTATACTCTTTTCTTTTAATATTATTGATAATCCTGGTATATCCATATTGTATATTCATAGGGTGCAAGTTCATAGGTTCCGGCATTATTGTAATAGTGCTTCATTTTGATTTGCATTTGACGCTCTGACTGGGCCGGATTTGCCTCTATTCTCAAAACAAAGTGGGCTGTTGTAAGGTCCTCCGGCCAAAACCAGTCAGAAGGCCCCAATTGTTCCCCACTGTCAGCGTCCCAGATTGAAGCCCAAGTACTACCGTCCCCAGAGAACTGAATTATGAAATCGCTGACAACTGTGAAAGCGGTCTCTGTATAGCTTCCGTCAGAAAAGGGAGCCTGCATATTTGGGACAGTATAGGGCAGTCCATTCTGTTTAACCAGCACATTCTTTGTACTTGTTCCGTCCGATATGGTTATTGTAGCGGTCTTTGCAGAATAAGTAGTATTTTGACCGGTAGGGGCTACTAATATTGTTGTAACCCCCGTCCCGGTACTCTGAGATATAGTAAAGTTTGGCATATTAGTTATCGGTTATTGTGATATTATAGTTTCCGCTTGTTCCGGTTATTGTGAGATTGCCTCCATACATATTGACATAGGTCATATCCACCTCGGTAGGATTTACAAATATTGTCTGTTGAGGTTGAGCATTCTGTGTAAGGGTAAGGTGAGTAGCCCTTCTGATACCCTGTCTGTCATATCCATAGAGGGTTATTGTGGTTGTCCTTGTATCTGAGCCAGCATTCTCTGTATAATCAACAAATACCTCACTTGTAGCACTTTGTATTCTTGGAGTAGCCCAACCGTCTCCACCATACACCCTGAGAGCACTCATATCCATATTTGCATAAGTAAAGTGTTCGTCAGTTGTTCCGCTCTGGTAAGGAATGGTCTGGCTTGCATTATCAAATTCCACCCAACCAGGTTCATATTCCTGTCCGCTTTGGGTTATTGCTGCGATTGCCTGGATTCCAAGACCGTCAGCACCTGTTCCCTGGATTGTTACATATCCGGTCCTTGATTCGGTGGTAGAATTCTGTTCATTTGTTATCAGAACCCTGCTTGTACCTGATATGGAGGGAGTTCCCAACCAGCTAACATCCTTGCTTACCGTCAATGAGGAAGTTATCATATTCTCAGCAACAAAGGTCAGCCCCATAGTACCAGCACTTGCATTCCTCCTGTAAGAAGAAGGCTCAAAGTAGAGTTTTGATACAAGTTTCCCGGCTTGAAGAATATCCACAGAGATATGTTCGTCATCGCTTCCCACATAGGAGAAGTGGAATGTTCTGCTGTATTCGCTTGTATTTGCAGGAATGTTTATACGGACATATGTTTCAATTCCGGTTCCAGTCATAGGAGAAACATACTGGGAAGTCCATATTGACTGTTCAGAGCCGTCTCCCACATATATCTTTCCGGTATCCTCAAAAGCCCACCTTTCTGAACTGTTCTGGGATACCATAGTTCCTGTAAGAGTGCCACCGGAAGAACCAATCTCTGTGGCAATATTAAGTACGGTTCTTCCCACCTTGGTTATCCTCTGCAAAGTGTAGTTATTCATATCCTGCACCTTGATAAACTCACAAAGGGTGGTTGTATTTGTGTTGAGGTCCCAGTCCTTTATCTCATTAAGCCTCCATATTGCATTATCAAACCAGAAGTACCGCCTCATAAGGTCAGGGTTAGGTCTTCCAAGCAATCTTACATAACAAGAGAGCTGTCGGTCATTGACGCTGTAAAGGTCTCCGATATAGTCCTTCCAGCACTTGTCATATATGCTGTCCCCCTCGGTTGTATAGGTATTGGGAACAAAGGTCTCTCTGGGGTGTCCGAAGTTCCAGGAATGAATAATGTTTCCACCCCTGACAATATCCCTGGTAAAGAATGGCAGAATGTTCCTCTTTATTGCCACCACTTCTCCTGCCCCATTGAACTGAGTTTGGGACCAGAACCAGCAGGGATTTCCGTCATTTACAATAGCCATATCGTCAAGGTCGTCTGTAAGGGAGTACAACACAGCCATACCATTCTCAGCAGCCATACTCCTCATTCCGTCAAAGAACAAGAGAACATAGCTACCGTCATTACTTCCAAGGTCTTCTGAATGCACCTGGAGCTTGCTCATAGAATCATAGTAGGGAAGACCGTCACTATTTATGGGAACAGACTTCAGACTCATTCTTGGGAACTCAATAGAAGTGGTATCATAACCGTCCTGTCCCGGCTTGAAAAGAGAATAGTTAAGTCCACCATAGAAGTAGGCCGGATATCCACTTGCTCCATAGTTAAAGAACTTGTTTTTCTCCTGCACCTGGACACCATTCCTAAACACATTTCCTTCATAGAGTTCATTAGTCTTGCTATCAAACTCATAAGCGGTATCTATCAGTTGTCTTCCGTAATCGTAGCCATATGTTTTTTTGAAATTCTCCTCTGCCTCGCTGTCAATTCCTTCAAGTTTAAACTCATACCATTTTGACTTTGCCACAGCAGGGTTTATCTTCATTTCCTTGCCTCTATCTATCAGTTGGTGAAGGTTATCCACCTGCTCAGTATAGAAGGTATTTCTGTCGCATATATGAATAACACCATTAGGACAGTTTATAGGGTCCAGGGCTTCCTCCTGTGGGTTCTGGTAGAAGTACAAACCGAACATTTTGCAATAGCTCAAAAGGAAGTCGCAAGGGGTAAAGTCAGTTGCAAGCAATTTGTCCATAGGGATTGTAGTGTTTGACAGGAAGGTGGTATTTGCCTTGTTTGAAAGGGTTATAACACCGTCAGCCAGGGACAGAACAATATTTCCCCTCACCCTGTTAAGAGCCAGAGCGTCTTCATAAGAGTAGTGAGTGTCAGTCTGGTAATGCTGAATGGTATAGAGTGGGAGAGGGGTATTGTTGGGAGTACTCTTATAAACCCACCTTCCAGTAGGACCTGCAGCATAAGCGGTAGAGTTGGTATAAGGGGTTTCAACATAGAGAGCCAGCCTACTATACCTTGCATTCAGCTTTATTTTGATTGCAATCTCCTCACCACTCTCATCACAGAAGTAATAGTATCCTCCAATTCGCTTGAAAGAGCCATTTATCTCCCTCACACCCACATTCTCTTTCTCCCCGGTATAGAGAGTGGAGAGCTTAGCTTTTGTTTGTGCCATATACTGACTGGAAGCCAGGGAATATACATCAGATACTCCCACAACATTATCCTGGCTATCAAAAGCATAGAGTTGAACACACACAGAAGAGTTGGTATACTGCTTCCATACCTTTGAAACATCAGAGCCAAAAGTAGAAGTATCCACCATTGTATTTGTAAACAGTTCCAGTGCGGAGGTGCTGTCTGTGGGCTGGAACTGTATCCTCACATTCATTTCAGCACCAGCAGGGACAACATCAAGGGGATTGGGACCGATAGTGACATTCCTGTAATTAGAGCCGGTATTTGAGATAGAGCCATATGTGGTCCCGGTCTCTTCCTTCTGTATTTCCAGCTCCTTTATAGAGTGGAGGGTCATCCAAGCGTCCTCATAGTAAGGATTATCCCCGGCAAAGAAGTGGTCGTCAAGGTTTATTTGATAACCACCATTATATGCTGGATTCGTACAAGCCTCAATAACCTTCTTCACCCTCAGTACCGGCCTTAGAAGATAGCTCCTAAGGTCCATAGTATTATCAACAACCATTTCAAAAGGCATTTCACCCAGGGCATAACCATAGGGGTTCAAATTGCCATTAAGGATTGCCTGATAGGAGCCGGATTCCCCAGACATACGGGTTCCCCACAGATTTACCAGCACCTTCTCACTATCAAAGTCCTCAGGTATTCCCTCACTTGTAAGAGCAAAGTTGAGGGTGCTCCACTGTGACCCCAGCTCATTATTTCCAAGGTCATTCCAAGCCTGATTCACCACCTCCTTGTTTATCTTAAAGTCTTCCAGGGGCAGTATATCCCTTAATGTCATTTTGGCGTCACTATCGTCTCCAAGGTAGGTAAGTGAATAGAAGAAGTTTCCAACACCACAGTACAGGGAAAGGTCATATAATATCTTGTTCCCGGTCTTTGTGATATTGGTGAGCTTGCAGTATCCCTTCTCATAGAGCTCCCCATTCACAAACAACTGAAAACCAGCCCTTTTATAGGCATTAAAGTTTCCATTATAGGTCTGTTCATTATCCAGCCTCCATATATGACCGAAAATGTCATTATTCCTCTCGGTCCCCTCCACTTGTATTCCTTTACTGTAGCCATTTATGTAGGTGGTAGGATTCTGAAAGTCTGTAACCTTGTAGTTATAAAGGATTTGTGGAACTTTGGAAAATTCAAGTTCATTTCCCTCCACAAACAACCGAATAGCATTATACATAAGTTATTTACTGTTTTAACTTTATTTGGGAAGCAGCAACCTTTGTGGTATAGGTGATAATGTTGTTGTTCTCACTCTCTGCCTGCTTATATGATATTGAATTGTCCGATATAACAACCGGGAATATCTTACCCTCGTCAATGATATGGAGATAGCACCTGTTTGAAGAAGCCAGGTGTTTTGCATACAATAGGCTCTGTTCGTCATTAAGCAGCCCGGTATTCAGTTCATATTCCTCCTTTATCTCTGTGGCATATCTTCCCTTCTCAAACTCCGGGGTATTGTTGTTATAGGAGTGGTCAAAGGTGTATTGGGTTATAGCGTCAGTCTTTTTGCAGAAGCCGGTGAAGAGAAATGAATCCCAGCCACCCCTTGCATTAAGATAGTAGAGGGCATAGTTCCCACACACTTCCTTGTCATAGTCCCCATTACTGTTGGTTGATACTGTTGAGCCATATACTGTGGTCTTCAACTTCTTCATTCCAGCTGCATATTCCCCGGTTATAGGAAGGGACAGAGTGGCATTTGAACCATTCCAGCTATAATCATAATCCCAGCAGAACAAGAACTTATATGATTCAAGTGTGGCTCCCAGGTCTGATTGGAGGGTAAAGGTCTTCAATGCGTCAATATGTGTCTCTGCTGTACCTCCTGTAACAATAAGGTCAATATCAGAGGAGAGATAGTCCTTGCATATTTTGTTTATGTTCAGTTGCAGGGTATCATTCCCAGGCATTTTAACAGCCCGGCCCTCATATATCATAATATTCCCGTCATACAGTCTATAATGAAGGGAGTTGCTTGTTGAGGTATAGAATGTGTCTTTATAAATCGGTGCGGTTATCATAGTGTTCTTTTTATTTAATATTTCCAATTATGCTCTCCAAGTGTTCAGCTATATCTTCCTGTATCGCCTCATATATGCTCTCCTCCATTTGCTTCCAGGTCTCCTCCTTGGTTATCTCAAAGAATGGATTGGGTGTTGTTCCCCTCTCTGCAATCTTTCTGGCAATAAGGAATGAAAGTTGTTTGACGGAAGGTGTATCTCCATTTATTGATTGTGGCTGTACCGGCTTCCTTTCCACCCATTCCTCAATCTTTTCAACAGGGGGATATTTGCCAGGTCCTCTTCCTTCTTCAACATATTTCCAGTAGTCCTCAATCTCAATGGTAACAGAGAAGTAATCGTCAGTAATCTCCACACTACTTAACTTCATAGAATCAGACAAGGTATAGGTAGCATTTGAGTTATTCTGTGCCAGCCTCTCCTTTGCATTCTCAATAAAGACCTCCCCATACTGTTTTAGGACAGCCCTTAGATTTTTCCATTCAATATCCATTATCTCATTTGTTTCATTTTGTTTATTTCCTGTTCCCTCTTCTGTGCCTCAACCTTCAAGTAAGCAACCCAGGCAAAGAAGTCCATAACAGCCATTTGCCAAACCTCTGTATCCTTTCTGTTGGTTACTTCAACAACCGCTTTAACCAGTCCGAGCCAAACTGTGAAAGGAGTTCCCTTACCTTTTGATTCTGTTCCTTCAGTAGAGGTTCCAGCACTTGTCTCTTGTCCTTTGGGAGTTTCCTTAATTGAAGCCTGATTATTACGCTTGAGTACAGTAGGGTAGCTTTCAATAACCTTCTGTACTTCTTTATAAAAAAATCACAGATACCAAGTGCCTCCTCCACATTAAGGTTTGACACATCCTCCCTCACTTCCTCCATATCGTATCCGTCATTATAGATATGTCCTTTGGGAACAAGGATAATGGAGAGAATGGGGATAATGTTCTCTTCAAACTTCCCGGTCATTACAGTTGTATAGTCTATATATTGGGCTGTGGTCATTTCAGACATATCCCTCAACAGCTTATAGTCCCGGCCATTAAACTTGTATTCCTTCTTGCACTTTCCCTTCTTCGGTCTCTCAAACAGGAAGTCCATTTTCGCACTCATTTCCCTGGTTTTGTCAAGGGGCTGTTCCAGTATCTCTTCATAGCTTATCCCATTCAACAAGGCAGCAACCCTCAGGTCCCTCTCATTATCATTCAGAAGGGCATTTGAGGTTAGCTTGTACAGTTCATTATAGGTCTTAATGTTTATGTCTTTCCAAGTCATTTAACTTACAATTTATAACTTATTTCTTATATTTGCTTACAATTTGAAACTTATACACAAGAGGATTATTTACAATTTATAACTAATTTGGTCTATTTGCTTTAAATCTGTAAGTTTAAGCAAAGGATAAGGAGAAGTTTCCCAGTTTCTTTTGATAGGCCCAGTAAGCGAACATTGTGGCCATAACCATATCGTCATTACATTTGTATCCATTATATGTGACTGTTTTTGTCTTAACATTTATATCTGCTTGGTAATGACGCAATTCATTCAGTAGGTTCGGGTCATTTAACAAGCGTATCCGGCCATTCTCTATCGCTATTTGAAGTGTGGTAACCAGGTCTTGTTTGCTCTTATTGCTTGTTATCCAGTTAGTTAGTTGTAATCCCTGGGGCAGTTTCTTCTTCATAGCGTCAATATAGACCGAACCTATGCTGTTGTATTCACAGAGTATTGTCCCTATCTCATACCGGCTCTTCAAGTCTGCAATTAGCCCACATAACCAATCTACTTGCTCCATAGGGGATAAGTGGTTGGTCCGGTTTATCTGCACCATATGACCATAGTTGTTTATCGCTGCCAGAACTGTATAATCATTATCTGAACCTGTACCGAAGTCTATTCCTATGTTGATTATTGAAGAATTGTCCGGTTCTCCAATACACTTATCCATTCCCTGAAACAATAGTCCGTCATTTGTCAAGAATTCTCCCAGTATCTCTGTTTGAAACTTCTGCCTGGACATTGTTTGCTTGTACAGTTCCTTTTTCTCCGGTGTTAAAAATCTATCTATCTCCGGGTTTTTAGACCAATCCAAAGTCTTAATAAGTCCAGTTTCGTCATTCAAGCCCCTGAGAAACATATCATAGAAGTATCCGTCCATAGTAAAAGGAGTGCTTGCAACTATCAGAGGAGCGTTGCAGGCGTTAATTAGCGGTAAAATGCTGAATATCTGTTCATTATCCAAATAGGCAGCTTCATCAAGTACCAAAATACCTGAAACTGTTAAACCCCTGGAAATCTGTTCAGTAGACTTAAACAAGATTTGACTTCCATTATTAAACTCTATTTCCAGGAGTTGTCCATTTGAAGACTTTATGAGTTTATTGTCTTCAAGGGTTTTTGACATTGACTTATAGACATTTCTTGCAAGAGCTAAGGTTGGTTCATAGATAATGCTTACACTTCCTGGGTGTCTTAATGCCATAATGATAAGTTCAACCTGGAGGAAGAATGTTTTTCCACTTTGACGAACAGATTTTATGACCAGCACCTTTCCTTTCATATAGGGGTCTTGGAGCCAGTCATATGCTTCTTGTTGGTATGTTGTCAGTTTTGGAAAATTTATTGTCATTAGTTGAAGTTGATTTGTATTTCCTGGGTCTTTTCTTCCTGGTTTTGCTTTATTGTGACATTATTGCCTGTTATACCAAGCATTTTGTTCAATTCTGCTATTGCTTCCCTTGCTACCTTTAAACCCTTTGCATTTTTATCACTCTGCATACATTCGTCTATTATCCTTTCAAGCCTGGTGATATTGTTCTGTATGAGGGCTTCTCTGTATTTCTCCGGGTCTTTCGGCCTTAGATAGCGACAGGCGGCATAGTAGTATTCGCTTGCTCCATTTGTAGTTAATCCCCAGGTATTTTTGAGGTAGTTTATTATCTCATTCTTGGTGGCTCCTTTGGATAGTTTCTCTGCACATATCTCAATCTTGGACATAGTATTATTTCTGGGGCCTCTGTCTTTGGGGACTATGTTTCCTTCTTTATCTATCTTTCTACTGGCCATAGTCTTTCTTTAATCTATATCTATCTTGGGTTTTCTTCCCGGTTTCTTCTTATTCTTCTTTTGGGGGGCATAGGAATCATTTACCTTCTGTACCTCTTCCTCCTTTGTTAAAACCTCTGCTATCTCTTCTTCTACGGTCTTCTGATACTTTTTCTTGGATTCTTCTGCCTTATATTGTTTGTATTCCCCGGCTACCTTCTTTATTGCATTCAAGCGACAGGTATTGCAGGTCTGTTGTGCCTTTGTGAGGGCTGTTCCAAAGAGAATGGCATATGCGTCCGCTACTATGCTGAACTCCTTGGGGGACATTCTGAGGAAGTTCTGTTCAAGGGCCCATTTTAGTTGCTTCTCTATTGGTTCTAATTTCTTAAATACTTCTTCTTTATTCATTTTGATAGTTTTTATTCTTTTATTCGTACATCCATTTAAACCCACCAGCGGTATTCCTTTTTCCTCTGCAACATTGTCCAATATTTGAATTGTCTACCCCTGTTTCTCTTTGGGCTTCCATTATACTTTTATAAGTTTTTAAAACCTCTCCATTTAAATTGAGTTGAACTACTTCAGAAGACTTTGCAGCTTTTTTTCTGTTTAAACTGGTTATTGGATTATTCGCATTCCCCTTTATTGTCGTCCACCTTAAATTGGTTGGGTGGTTATTAAGAGGGTCGGTGTCAATATGGTCTATCTGGGCTCCTTCAAACCATTCATTACTTACCAGCTCCGGGAATGTAAGGGCAACCCATACAGCCGCTTGTTCATATTTTGCCCCGTCTTTATTAGCTAAACACCATATTATTCTATTACTGGGATTTGTCTTATTGGACAACTCTTTCATTCTTCCAGTCCTTTTATAGTTGAGGCTTCGGCATTTACATTCTCCAACATTTACGGCTATTTCATAATTTTCATATCCTGGAACTTTTCTCCAATTTCTTTCAAGTTCTTCGGTCATATCTATTAAATATTATCTATCTTTTTATATTTCTTATCGGGGCATTATCCATTCTATCAGTTTTTGGAGCCAGGATTTAATGGTTGAGAGTAGGGGAATGGTTATATCCACCAGGTGAGCATTTATGAGGCTATATGCCACAGCTGTTAGGATTAGGAATGGCCGCTGGAATATCAAACAATAGAGTAGGCTGCACCAAAAACACATACAGAGATTGCACTGGAAAAGGTGCGGTAGGTGATATGGCTTGAAGGATTTGTTTATGTAGTAGTCAAGGCTGTCCCAGAATCCACTCATATAGACAAGGGCCACTATCACATTTATAAATAGTAAATCAAGTATCATTCTTCTTCTATCATTTCAAGTATCTTATTCTTTATCTTCAAAACATAGCTCCGGGCGGTTGGTACGCTTACTTTAAACTCCTTTGCGGTAGCTGTATATGTTCCCAGCTCTATGTAAGTGAGTATTATCTTCCTTTGTATTGAATTAAGTCTGGTTAAGGCCGTACGAAGATTATAAAGCCTGTCATCGTCATTCATTGTCGGGGTCAGGTATTCCTCTTCTATCATTATCTTCTTCCTCTTCTTCTTTTATTAAATTGGTTATATCGTCAGCCTTCATTATGTTCCTCTTATACTTTCTGTAATAATTGGAGGTCTTGGAATATACCTGGGTTTGAATTATTCTGGTGATTAGAGCATTCAGGGTTCCTTCACCTTTTGATAGAGCGTCATTCAACTTTACATTATCGTAGTCCAGGAGTATTAAATAAAGGTCATTTTTGAAATCCTCCTTGTTCTGTCTGTCCAGCTGGTTCTTTGTCTTGCTGAACTGATAATCACAGCATTTGGCAATTAAGTCAATGTGGGAATCTACAATATCTTTGTTGGTCATTCATATTCATAGTCTATCCTCTTATTCTTTTTTCCGCTTGTTCTATGTATTCTTGGGATAGTTCGCTTCCCAAATAGTGCCTGTTGTGCTTCTTTGCCGCTATTGCTACTGTACCACTTCCCATAAAGGGGTCATAGACTATATCTCCTTCTTTTGAACAGGCAAGTATTATGTTTTCTGGGAGTTCAAGTGGAAAAGGTGCCGGGTGGTCATTCTTCTTGTCCGGCATAATAGTCCATATGCTGTTTTTGAAAAGTGCCTGGTGTCTGTCAAAGTATGGTCTGGCCTCCTTGTTCTTTTTTAACCAGAATATGTACTCATAGAAAGGGAAAAAATATGACTTGTCCATTTTGCAGGTTGAGTTCCTGTTCCATATGATTGTTTGCTTCAAGGGGTAATCATATATGTAGGTTGGATTTATCTCATTCAGGTCCCTTTGAATAGGTGTGTGGTTGTAAAAGATACTCCCTTCCGGCTTAATCACCCTCACACATTCATCAAGTATATTTCTCTGCCACTTCTCATATTCTTCCGGTTCCATACAATCGTCAAACACTCCATAGTCTATCCTTCTGCTCTTGGTCTTAAATCCATTTCCTATTCTCCTATTCCTGGACCAGTATCCCTTGTTATATGGAGGGCTTGTTATGATTAAATCTATGCTGTTGTCTTCCAGTCTTTTAAGTGTTTCAAGGCAATCCTCCTGGTAAATCCTGTTTAACTCAATCATTAAATCATAGGCATTATCTCTTTATAGTTCATAATCAGTTAGTTATCTCAATACAATAAATCTTTTATTGAGCCTTCTAAATTAAGCCAGCTGGATATTTCAACAGTCCATCCAGTTTTGTCTTTCAAGTACTCAGTACATTCTTCCAAAGCTTTAAGCCTGTCGTCTAAGACATAATCTATAAAAACAGTTTTGTTAGTTGTATCTATTATCATAATCAGTTAGTTATCCTCTTATTCTTTCTATGGTCTTTCCGTCCTTGTTCCATAGTTGAAGCCTTTTCTGGGGTATCCTCTGGCTGTTCGGGTCAATATTCACCTTTTTAATGTTTTTTGTAATGATATCGGTCCGGTTCACATTGTCAATCCTCCATATGGTTATCTTATTGTCAGGGTAGAGGTTTGCAAACAAGGGGATTCTTCCGTTATCCCTCTCTTTCTGCAGCCATTCGTCCTTCTCTATGTTGTATATCCAGCCTTCACCGCCTTCTTCCCCATAATAGGTTGAGGTATATCTGCCCCACCGCTCCTTCAACTCACAGGCATAGGTTATATCGGTGGCTGAGGTGGATAATGCCATATAAACATCAGTATGGGCTGTGGTGCTTGCCCTCCAATCTCCATAGGGCACTAAATCCCCGTCATTATCGGCCTCCATAAAGGTTATTCCGGTGTATTGGGGGTGAAACTTTGTAATGTGTGCTGTTGTGCTTGCTGTAAAGTCATTCTTCGCTTGTCTGTCACAATTGAAATCCATTTGTTATTGTTTTTTCTAATTATAAATAGTCCGGTTTCTTAAAAAGATTCATTTTTTGCGGACTTTTTTTAATCAAACCTCTTAAGAATATAAAAGAATGTATGATAGAAGTCAATTCAAAACTACTTATAGTTAGTATTTTAACTGTTTTTTTGACGGGGTGTGGAACTTTAACTAAGCCCGTCCCCTCTACACAGATTATCTTTCAGACAAGAGATAGTGTGGCGGTGAGAGATAGCATTGTAATCACCCCGGTTGAAAGGGTGGTGGATATTGTGCCTGATTATGATACACTTCAAATGGAAACCTCCCTGGCAAAAGCGAAAGCCTGGGTGGATACCTCCCTGCATATGTTACGGGGTGAAATTGAAAACAAGCAGGAAAAACAAAAAGAAATAAGGGAAAAGATAAAATACCAGACAAGGGATAGCCTGGTTTATAAAGAAGTTCCAGTTGAGGTGGAAAAGATAAAAATAAAACACCCCCGTTATGAACCCTGGTTATGGGCTTGGGGGGTGCTTTCCTTGGTATTGGTTGGACTATTTTTAAGAAAGAGATTTACCTTAAAACACTGAGGTTACCTCCTTGATTATTGTTTCTTTAAGTAGTTTTGAGTATGCCATTTGTGTTATCTGTGTGGAGCTGTGGCCTAAACACTTGCTGACCGTCTCCAATCTCACTCCCCGGTTAAGAAGCCTTGTTCCATAGGTCTTTCTGAATAGGTGGAAGTGGAGGGTCTTGCTTATCCCACATATAGTTTGTATCTCTTTCAAGTAGGAATTCCCTTTCTGATTGGATATGGAAGGTAACTTGTAATCGTATTTCTTCAATATCTCCACTCCTTCCGGGAATACTACCGCTGTGTATTTTACCCCGGTCTTCTGTCTCTCCTTGTAGATATAGCAGTTTCCGTCTTCATCATAGTGAATATCCTCCGGTTTTAGCCTCTGGGTGTCAATATAGGCCATACCGCTTGCAATTTGGAACACTGCCAAGTCTCTCACCCTCTCCAATCGCTCTATATCAAAATGTTTATTGACAAGGCGGTGGATTTCTTCTTCCGTCAGGTACTCTATGTCTTGCTTACCCCTGCTATATTTAATGTTTTGGAATGGGTTTATCTGTATCTTCCCATTATCCTTACCGAACATTATAACCGTCTTTATCTTGGTCATTATGCTGCATACAGTTCCTTCCTTGTACTTGCTTTGAAGACTGGCGAGAATTGACTGAATGGTGGCCGGGGTTATTGCTGTCAGTTCTGTATCCTTGCTCACATACTCATACATAGTGTTTCTGGCACTTATGTACTTCTTATAACTCATAGGGGTAATAGTGCTGCCAATCCTCTTTTCCTGGATTTGGAGGTAGTCTGTCCATACATCTTCCAGGGTATAGGGCCTTACACCACCGGACTTGAAATACTCTTTAAGGGTGGCAGCGGTAAGGGGTATGTTGTTTCTCATCATATCCGTCTGCACTTCATTGAACTTTGCCCTTACTTCATACAGGTAATCTTTGAGGTCATTACCCTTTTTGCTTGTTGTGAGCCGCTTAAAGTCTTCGGGGGATTCTTTGCGGGGGAGGTTGATAAAGACCCGCTTACTGTTGATAATGATAGAAGCCTCAATGGGAGAGAGGCCATTCTTTGTTGCCTTGCATTTCCGGCAATAGAACTGGAGGCTGCTTGTAGTTCTCATAACTTACTAACTGTTAAATTGTTAAACACTAATCTGTGACTACCAAAAAACAGGTCGCAAGTTTGGACACCGCTGCTGGGATTTTCTTATAAAAAAAGCCTCTCACAATAAAGTGAAAGACCCTTCTATAACCTTTTGTGGAGCATAGGGGAGTCGGACCCCTGACCTTTTGAATGCCAGAATTACTTTTTCTGCCAAAGTTAAATGCCCCAATATCAGTTGCTTAATCCATTTCTTGCGGACCAAGGCCTTTCTGGTATGTCATTTCAGGTCACAAGATACGAATTTTTTTAAAAAACTCAAATAAAAAAGGGGAAGCCTCAATGACTTCCCCCAAGGTGTAAAACTTAAATAAATTATGGTAAAAATGACTTCTTGTCTTCTTTTGATTTTCTTCCTCTCGTCTCCTCAATCATATTACCCTCAACAAACCTGGTTCCCTTGATTCGGAAATGAGCGTCAAACTCCTCCTGGCTTATAGCAATCGGTTTTACAGGTTCGTCTCTCAGTATCTCACCAATAGTAAGGGCCATTTGATAGGCCGGAAAATTATAAGTGAGATAAGTAGCAAACTCTTCCAGGGACATTATGCCTGTCTTAAAACTCTTAATGACATTACCTTCAATCTTTATCATTTTACTTGAACTTTTTTATAATATAAACATATGTATTTCCAGTCTGAATTAAAGATAAAGAAGTCCCCGTCATCCCTCATTTCCTCAATAGGTTCCTCTTCGTTGATATTCTCCTGGATTTCGCATACAGCATTATTATACCTTTGTTCTGCTGCTTCTTTCGTTGCATAAACTTCCGGGGTGCTGAACTTTATCTCACCGTCATAGTCCCGGTAATCAACATAAAGATATACTTCCATAGTGCTTAATAGTTTTGTCTGTGTTTTGGACAAATATAAGCATTTTTTTCTAATAGTTCCTTTATCTTTCCCCTTCTGCTCAAAACATACTCATATACCCGGTCCTTGTTCCTTATCCCAAGTGCCTTCGCTTCGTCATATGCGTAACTGTTTGCAATCAGCCACATACCATCATTCCAATCAAATCCGTCATTTACCTCAATCATAGCCTTAAAACTCTAACTCCTTCAACCATTTGCCATTCCCCCTGATATAAGTGTCCAGCCTTGTTATTCTACCCTTTTCTACCAGAGGCTTTAACCCTTCTGCAAATTGAATAGCGTCCGGGTAGCAATCAAAATAAAAATACTTCTTAATTCCGTTCTGTACCTTTACAACCTTTGCGGCTGCTTCTTTGGCGTTTTGTACAGTGCCATAAAAATAACTCTTAATCATATCTTTTAGTTTTATTATCAAATAGAAAATAAGTAAATCTTTTTCCAACTTCTGTGGGTTTTATCTCTAACCCTAATATGGATTTAGGCTGAGAGGCCTTTTCAAACTTAAGTTCAATAGCCGGGATACTAATACTATTAGGGTTATGAATAGTGGAGTCCTTTTTGGCTTCCCGCCACCAGAATTTCTGTTTCTGATAAGTCTCCCAAATTGCCTCCATAGCCTCATATTCTTCCTGTGATACTTCCCACCATACACTATCCTCTGAGGTAATAGAAGGAGAAGAGCATTCCCAGGCATACCGCAAGAGAGGATTTTGATTTTGTCCCTTTGCTGCGAAACTGCTAAGACAAATAATGATTAAAAACAATATCTTCTTCATACAAATAACTCATTAAACAATTAAAAATACACTTATACTACTACAAAAGTCGTACCAAACTTTTCGGGGCACAAAAAAATACTAAAATCTTGTCACTTTTCTCAAAATATGACAAGATTTAGCAGATTACAGTGTCAAGTCAGTCTCCTTTGCTACCACCCACACTGTATCTCCCTCATAGTCCATTTGGTAGAAGAGGTTATCCCTGTCGCACTGAATCTCTATGTCCTCTTCTGCTGCCCCCATATCTTCCAGGGCGAAATTGACATCTATCCACAATTCTCCCCACCTGGTCTCTGCATAGTCTCTGTCCGGGTAAATCTCCTGGTCAGTGATTTCAAAACTGCCTTCGGTAAGTTCAATCTTGCTTACCACCCATACTTTTTTAGTTGCCATAATTTAAAACTTCAAATGTGTGATTTAAAAACTCTGCTGATTTCAAGGTTATTATCTTCTCATCTATACATATCGGGGTCGGTCTGCTTGGGGTAATCCTTGTAATTGCTCCTTCATACCTTGTCTCCACCTTGTAAGTTATTCCTGCTATTTCAAGGTCTTTCTTCAGGTCTTCTATTGCCGATTTCAGTATAGTGGTAGGTATTTCCTCGGTCTCATACTTCTCATCGCTTAAAAAGAACTGCTCCCGGTCATTTATCAGTACAGAGGGAGTGTAAAGAATCTTTGCCATATTGTCTAATCTTTAAAAGGTTATATATGGACAAAGATAAGCAATATATCGGTTTATTCCTCCTGCTTGTATTCTTTCCAACTACTATTCACACTATCTCTTTGGTACTCCCGGTAATCCCAGCCGGAAAATATATCATATGTCAAATAACAATCACATATGAAATCAAGTCCCTCTTTGGTTGTTTCAAAATATGCAACTTTAATTACCTTGTCCTTGCTATTCAAAATCTCAACCTTTGAAAGTGCAGTAGCCTCTATTCCTGTCTTTGTCATAATCTTATTCCTCCTCAAACATCTTATCAAACTCCTCCGGGTTGATTTCTCGCAACTCGGCCATTCTCTGCATAAACTTGTCAACTCTATCAGACTCCTCTCTATTAAAAAACTGTCTCTCAACCTCGCCCTCAAAATCTTTCATATCTTTACCTCCTTACTTTTTCAATTCCTTTCTCAACCCTTCAAGGTCACCAAAGTCGGGCAGATAATACTTCTTACCATTTTCCTCCCATATAGTGCTTGTGGTATAGACATAATCAAACTTGCGCTCTTTCATATCTTGGCCAGTACCGACACCTGGCTTGAACCAAATCTTACCATTTGCCAATTCATTCAACCCATTCTTGCCATAGATTGCTTCGCTGATTTGGTTCTCCGCTTCATTTCTGTAATGAAAAGCCCACATATCCTCTTCCGGCTCCTCTTGCAGATTGATTGCAATCCATAAGGCCGCAGCCAATTTGGTCATTATATTGTCAATTACCGAGCAATACTCTCTGTAACCCTTTTCCACCGATTTCTTATCTTCTTCCTCAATATCATTCCAATTTGTGTGTTGGGCAGGAGAATAGTGCTTTCTTGCTTCCTTTAAAAGGTCATAAGCACCCTTAATGAGTTTATAGTCCAAATGGCCGCCATAAGCAGCGAAGAGCATATCTTTTGCGGCTGCTGCGGTCTCCATAAGGTATTTACCATCCTTAAAATCCGGGATATCAGTCGCAAACAGGTCGGAATAAAAAGTCTTTGTCTTAAAATATGTCTTCATAATATACTGTCTTTTAAATAGTTAAACATTTAGGCGGAGATAGTTGCTCTCTGCTTGCTTTCAATCTGGTACTCTACTTCGTCAAGCCTACCCCAGACCTCTTCATACTTGTCTTCCATATAGTCAATGCAGTTGCTCATATTGTTATAGCCATACTCACTCTCATTGAAGCCAAAGAACTTCATAATAGGCAGATTAACCGCAAAACCATCATCCGGCCCTACACAGCTGCAGCCATACAAATTCCCAATCTTCTCATACATATTGTCTATCTCCCACTTAGTCCATTCCATAACTTCCTTGACCCGCTCCAATACATACTGCTTGGTTTCAAGGTTTTCAATCTGGTCAATCTGGTCATAGGATTCAATACCATAGCACTTGACCGAATCAAAGAAGTTATCGGTATCGGTGGCAATATTAGCCTCACAATCGCTCACAATATCAGCAGCAAGGTTATTTCTCCACTCACCCAGGCACTCCTCCATTTTCTCCTTTGCGGCCTCAACAAAGATATGCTCATACTCTCGGTACTCTTCCCACTCCATATCATTAAAGAGGGCGGCAATTTCCGGGCTATCGCAATCTTCAAGCATCCAGCTCAAGGAATCACCCTCATAGAAGTTCACATCAGCCCAGTCAATCTGACACTGCAGGTCTTCCGGGGTTTCAATGCCCTCAGATTCATAAATCCCTTCACCATACTCTCTTCCGAGTTCCTTAACAAATTCAGTAAAATCAATAGTCTCAACTGCGCTGGTCGCTACGCTCTCCTGGCCATTCAAATTTTCATTAATCATATTCATTAAATTTTAAATACAACTATACTACTACAAAAACTGTGCCAAACTTTTCGTTTTAAGAAAAAAGTTGCAACTTTTTTAACAAAAAAAACCAGAGGTAGAGTTCTGGTTAGCGACTACCGTACTATCTACCTCCGGTTCTAAACTGTCTCAGGGGCCTATGGTCGCTATCGCCCCTATTTTTGTGGGTGGAGAGGGTTTCACTCCTAACCACCCGGCATAAAGTAATATTTATAATAGAATTGAAAGTGTTGAAGATTCTCTTCTCTACTAATATATGTTTTTTCTTAATAAAAACCAAAAATCAACCAAACTTTTTAAAAAGGGGATACCGTACGCATATCCCCTTAATAATGCAAGAGTTAGTAAATCTTAGATATTTATTTTAATCCCACAGCGGTAAAAACACAGAATAATTCCGGTTATAATTTGAATACCTTTGTGGTATTGTGGCTGGCCGGGATATCACTCACCGAACCAGCCTTTCTTAACTTCACTTCACTATAAATATACATTTTTATTTTCAAAAAACCAAACACATTTTCAATACTCCATATCTTCTCCGTTAAAGATTTCTTCCAGCTGTCGTAATATCTCTTGTCTATATTCGTCCTTGGTAATTTGTCTTTCGCTGTGTCTTCCCAAAATGTAACATAGAATGCCTACAAACAGGCCATAAAGTAAAATCATTGTTAAAGTCATAGTTCTCTTGTTTTATCCTTTATTATTCATATATAAATAGGTGCTTATTTCCAAAAAGTCTAAATAATATTAAAATAAAAGACAAAATATTATGGAACTGACACTTGAAAGGAAATGGAGAAAGAATGGATACTCTATTGGGCGGCTCTGGGTTGAAGATAAACTGTTCTGCAACACCATAGAGGATACAGACAGGGAACTCTACCAGGCTATGAGTGAGGAGGAGATAAGGGCAAAGAAGGTATATGCCGAAACCGCTATTCCCTATGGAAGATACCGTATCACTTTGAAGGTACAAAGCCCCAAATATGCCTTGAAGAAGCAATATGCCAAATGCAAGGGCTATCTCCCCAGACTACTCAATGTGCCTGCTTTTGAGGGAATTTTGATACATATCGGCAATTATGCAAAGGATTCCGCTGGATGTATACTTGTTGGGGAGAATACCAGGAAGGGTGCTGTCCTTAACTCTACATACTGGTTTTGGAAGTTGTATGCCCTCCTGGAAAAGGCTGACAAGAAGGGTGAAGAAATTTGGATAACTATTACAAAATAACTTGCTTTTTTCGGTACTTTTTAGTATAATATAAGTGATTTGATTCTCTCGATTTGTTTTTGTTGGAGCCCCTGGGGAAATCGGTCCCTGGGGGTTTGTTTTTTTCACCATTTTTTCGTATATTTTATGTAAAGGATAGGTTTTTTTAAAATAAGGACCTATTTATATTAAAGAAAAGAGGACAGGGAGGCTCAAATGAGAGTAAGCCGCCCGACAAAATAGAGAGTTCTTTGTATAACCGAAGTTTAATAGCCCCATTCAGGCATACAAATCAAGGAGTTTAACTCTGGTATGCTGGGCACTGCCACTTGGTCAAGCCTTTGAAACTGCCGGGTGTGTAAATGGATAAGCGGATTAAAATAGGTTGGAAAAAGAACACAAAACAACAAGAACATAGAGATAGCACCCATAGGAACTATGCTTAGAAGTACCGGGGACAAGTATGACGCTGCACCTGTGAGGGACAGACGCTTGCCGGAGAACAAGTTGGAGGTGTATCTGGTGCGGTTCAGTCCGAAACATAACCAGTAGTAATCCAAGGTGTGAAAGTAAGACAATCTCATATGTTGAAAATAGAGGTGAGTGAGCTGTACGCAGTAAGGGAAAAAATCACTCCTTGTTTGGATAACAAGCGGTAAGACTTTAATAGTTAGACATTCCTCTATTTTTCACATATCTCCAGTTTTGCAAGGTTCTTTTGAACTGCCTTTCTGTGGAATTTGTCTTTTCTACGGAAAGGGCTTACTGTATCCAAACATTACTTTTAAATTTCTTAAAAAGATATCCGTAAGGACCTGTTTAAAGACTATATGTTATGTTTTAATACAAGTGTCTTAAATAAATAGAAAAAGAGCCGGGTCCGGCAGGGGGTGGCGATTGAACCCCTGACACATAAACCCAAAAGAAAAAACTTTTATCTACTTAACAATATTCAGGTCTTAAAAATAATCTATTGGTATTGAAATCTTTTGGAAGTCCCAGAGCTATTCTATTAAAGAGAGGACAGGGAGGTCTAAATTCAAGGTCACCAACCCTCTAAAATAGAGTTAGTTTTACATCCTAAAGACTGTATATCTTAAAGAAAAAGATAAAGATTACATTCCAACTGATATAATAATAAATAGAATGCCCCCAGACTTCAAGAAAGGGGGCAAATAAGGCATTTCTTTAAAGAGGTGATAGGTAATGTATCCTAGAAAAGAAAAGGGAAAATAGAGGCATTTATACAGCCTTATTCAGGGCATAGGATATTTGAAGTTTTAACTTTGATTGTTGCGTACGCTCCTCCACAGAAATCGTCCATTTTACCAGGGTCAGTCTCAAAGTTGGTGATTGTATAGACTTCCTCCACTCCAAGAACTCCAATAATGTTATCTATTTTAAGGATAAGGTTTTTAAGTTGTTCAATTGAAACAGAATAGATATCTATATCATTTGAACCGTCTTCCAAGAGCCTGTCAATGTAAAAGAGTGTGAGGGAGTATGTGGTGGTATTATCTCTAACAGTATGGGTTCCAGCTGGACAGGTAAAGAGCACCGGATATCCGTCAATATTCATTCCATTAAGGGAATAGATATCATTTCCGGCTGCTGAGAAGTTGATAATCTTTTCGTCTATGGCCAGTTTTCCTATCCTATCTATGAGTGTTTTGAGTGTCATATCTTATTCTTCCTTATCTTCTTCAATAATTTCCTCTTCATTATGATATTGCCGGTGTTCCTCTCGCATAAAATCACCGATTGCCCTCTTCATATTTCTCACACTGCCAGTCACATACATTCCAACACCAAAAATTGAGGCGGTATAAACAAGGGCCTGTCCAAGAACCCATAGGACAGATTCTGTGATTTCACCTACCGGGGGCATACAGAAACCGGCAATTGTAAGCCCCCAACCAACTAAAAAGGCTAAAATGGCTGTTATGTAAGCGATTTTGGTTTTTATTTCAAGGTCAGCCCACCTTTCCCTTGTCAAACTTTTCATTTTTCTTTTTAATATTTTTATGAGAGTAATAAGCCTGTATTGGCGAATTTTATTTTGGGTTTGCAGCCACAATCAAACTTGTTCTCTATTATAGCCTCCTTATTCTCACAGAGGAAGTCTACGGTCCGGTTCTGCCAGTGATTTACACTTGTTCTGAAGTTATCCAGCAAGTACTGTATCTCTTTGAGGTCAGCAGCGTCAGCATTTGTGTCCTTGTTCTTAACCACCCCAAGGTTCCGTATCTTTAAAGAGGTGCGGATTGCAGTCTCAATAAGAACCTGATAAACAAGTACTTCCTTAACATATTCGTCCAGGAGGGTCTTGTAGGCAATATTGTTCTCAGAATCTATGTTGTCTTCCTCATTGTTAAGTTTTGCTTCAACAAGTTCTTTAAGTCTATCTACAAGGTCCTTTCCCAAGAAATCCACCAGGAATATATCTTGGGCGGTACGAATTGAAGAGGAAAGAAACATATCGTCATAATTCAGGGTGATATCGCCTCTTTTCTTAACCGTATTGGGTGATATAAGTAGAATATCTTGCATATTTTTTAGTCTTGGTTAGTCATTATTATCAAACTGAATGGTGAAAGGAATGATTTTAACTCCGTCTTCAATCATTATCATATCGTCTATCATATCCTCAATCTTCTTTCTATTGGGTTCTGCCACAGTTCTTTCATAGAGGCGGTGTGAATCAGAGAACTCAGCGGTTGAAAAGCCGGTCTCCTCTATTCCCATTCCACAAAGCAGGGGAGAGAGCCTTAATGAAGCATATATGTTTTCCCTGGAGGCATTTCTTATTGCAAGGAACTTCTCAGGGCTATCGTCTGTCTCAATTTTGGTGACTTCAAGGCCTTGTTCCCCGTCAGGCCAAAAGAGCATATAGTTATTGGGAGCGTCCGGCCCACAGAACTTGGTCTTTATGCCTTGTTCTATGGCCTTCTTCTGTTCGTCCGTCCTGTTCCCGGAGTTGGGGAAGTTAAAGAGATATTTTGCTGCGAAGCCATTACTTACACTATTGAGGGAGTAGATACCTGATTCAATCTCTATAAGAGCGTCAGAGAGTGCTGATATCCAGGGAGCTCTGTTATAGGTAGTTCTTACTCCCGTACCATTCCAAAAGTAAATCTGGGTGGGTTTTTCGGGGTCAAATGCTCCACAATGACCAAACCTGGGGTATTCGTCAGCCTTTGTCTGGTATTTGGTCCAGGCTTTCTTTGAGTAGAATACCTTTGTACCGTCTCCATTCAGTCTGCACCTGGTCACATCAAGGGGATAGAGCTCCACAGGCTGACCAATCTTATTGAAAATCACCTGTACAGCCACATTTCCATAGGTGATATAGTCCCAGCTTATATGAGAGATAAGTTCTTGTATAGATAAGTGGTTTCTATTCACCTCTTTGGACCATTTTGCTGCCTCTTCCTTAACCTCTACACCGTCTCCACATATGTAATTCACACTCTGGTCAATAGCAGCACCCAGGGTGGTTGATTTGTTATAGCAAGTGGTCAGCAAACTTGGAAGATTGTTGTCCTCTCCCCAGCTTACTATACCCTTATCGCCACCATATACACTCTCTGTGGGGTCTACGGTGTATTTCCTCTCCACTTCAACAATTGAGAGAGCAATATTTTCGCTTTTATTCATAAAAATAAGTGTTTACATTATCGTTATTCTCTTCCTTGGGTTCATAGACAGCGGTTGGAACAATATCCCCGATTCTGAGAATACCATATATGGGATTAAGGTCCCGTAAAAGGAACTCCTCTCCCTCAACCTCCAAAATGGAAGAAAGTACCTCACTCTTAAAGGTATAATCAACATCAGTTCTGTTATTGCGGAAGACAGCATAGGTATATTCCCCTTCAGGTGCGTCTATATCTATGTTGAAATGAAGATAAAGTCGCTTTCCGTCCAGTTCTTCCAAACCGTCATACTTGTAGAACTTCATTGTTGCATTATTTTTCAGAATAAGTGTGAACATTTAAGTATTTTCTTTCTTTTTAATATCTTTTTAGTGGATTTCAATGAAAAATCCCCCAACTTTTGAGGCTGAGGGACTTTCCATATAGTAAGGAGTTGTTATGCAATCACTTCTTGCCAGCCAATCGGTATACCATCGTACCCATTAAACCAGTATGATGCTGTGGTAGCGTCTAAGACAAAAGTACCGGTAGCGGCCACTCCATATGTCCAGGTGCCTGTGCCAGTACCGGGATTGGTAGCCAAACACTTGATATAAGAAAGATTTGAACAACCGTAGAACATAGACCTATAGCAATTTGCTACCAAGGTAGGAGCC
>JAEIGA010001570.1_pt1 | contig 35761 bp, 51 predicted proteins | sample 9270691 | NCBI WGS metagenome assembly JAEIGA01 (sample SAMN17057246, study PRJNA624740) | gut metagenome | biome: biome; isolation source: fecal sample | host: Bos grunniens | place: China: Xizang | collected 2019
GTACAATTTTACACTGAATTATACGAGAGGAGGGTGTAGTGATGGCAGAATACACGAAAGAGCAGAGAATTGCAAAAGAGAAGCGGAGACTCAACAAGATTTTCAAAGACCTCGAGCCCAACAAGCTCGACACTTGCAAGGCTCTCATCAGCCGGGCGGCTTTCATCACTGTCAGCCTCGAGGATCTTGAGGAGCAACTCAATGAGACTGGATGGGTCGAGACCTACCAGAACGGCGAGAGTCAATATGGACTCAAAAAAGCCGCCGCTGCCGATGTCCACATCAGCTTGACCAAGAATCTCAACGCCATCATCAAGCAGTTGCTTGAGCTCGTGCCTCCGGCGCAGAAAAAGAGCAAGCTCACGGAGATGATGGGCAAGTGACACCTTTTGCAAACTATATACAAGAGTACCACCACAAAATCCAATCCGGCGAGATTATAGTCGGTAAGTGGATAAAGCTACTCTATGAGAAGACCACCGCAGGCTTGCGGGATGGTCTTTTTTATTTTGATTCTAAGAAAGCCAACCGGGCTATCGAATTTATAGAGACTTTCTGCCACCACTGCGAGGGTCGCAATGACCTCATCAAGTTGGAGCTTTGGCAGAAAGCCACCATCTGCCTCATGTTCGGCATCGTGGACGAGGACGGCTTGCGGGTCTTCCGTGAGGTGTTCATGGTAATGGGGCGGAAGAACGGCAAGAGCTTATTTGCTTCTGCTGTCATCGCATACATGGTCTACCTCGATGGTGAGTATGGTGCCCGGGTCTACTGCCTCGCTCCCAAGTTGGAGCAGGCGGCTATAGTTTATGAAAATTTCTTCAAGATGGTCACGAGAGAGCCCGAGCTCAGCGACTTAGCAAAGAAGCGCCGCTCTGATGTCTATCTTGAGGAAACCAATACAACGGTCCGCCCGTTGGCCTTCAATGCAAAGAAGTCTGACGGATTCAATCCGCACCTAACAGTCTGCGATGAAATCGCAAGTTGGCCAACGGAGCAGGGCTTAAAACAGTACGAGGTCATGAAGTCCGCCCTCGGTGCTCGAAAACAGCCGATGATTTTGAGCATCAGCACGGCGGGCTATGTCAACGACGGACCTTTTGATGAGCTCATGATGAGATCCACGGCTTTCCTGCTCGGCAACAGCCAAGAGCGCCGCCTGCTGCCCATCCTCTACATGATAGATGACGAGAGCAAGTGGGACGACCTTGACGAGCTGCGGAAAGCCAACCCCAACATGGGCGTGAGTGTGAGCGAGGACTTTTTCCTTGAGGAGATTGCCATCGCCCGGAACAGCCTCAGCAAGCTCGCAGAGTTTAAGACTAAGTACTGCAACCTCAAGCAGAACAGCACACAGGCGTGGCTGCCCTTTGAGGTGGTCGATGCGGTCACTCAGGAGGAGCTCAGCCTTGAGGACTTCCGTGGGTGCTACTGTGTCGGCGGCATCGACTTGAGTCAGACCACTGACCTGACCGCCTGCTGTGTGGTCATCGAGAAGGACGGCAAGCTCTACACCTTCTCCCGCTTCTTCATGCCCGCCAACAAGGTCGAGGAGCTACAACAGCGGGAGGGTGTTCCGTATCAGCTATACATCAGCAAGGGACTGCTCCAAGTCAGCGGTGAGAACTTTGTCGATTATACCGACTGCTTTGAGTGGTTTAGATCCTTAGTCGAGGAGTATGAAATCCTGCCGCTCCAAGTCGGCTATGACCGATATAGTGCCCAGTACTTGGTGCAACAAATGGAGCAATACGGATTCCACATGGATGATGTGTATCAAGGTGAAAACCTCACCCCGGTCATCCACGAGGCTGACGGCTTGCTTCGGGACAAGACTCTGCAACTCGGCACCAATAACCTCCTCAAGGCTCATTTCCTCAATGTGGGCATGAAGCAGAACGAGGAGACCAGAAAAATCCGCCCGGTCAAGATTGACCCTCGCTGTCACATTGACGGCTTTGTCGCTGTCATCGATGCGTTGACAGTTAGGCAGAAGTGGTATGACCAGATAGGCGAGCAGCTACAAAACAAGTGAGGAGATAAGCATGGGAGCTTTTGACTTTCTTTTCAAAAAGCCTAAGGCACAGGCACAAGTAAACAGCTACTTTCAAATGTTGGACGGCTACACGCCAGTCTTTTCAACCTTTGACGGCGGAGTCTACGAGATGGAGCTGACTCGTGCCTGCATACATACATTTGCGACCCATTGCAGCAAGATGCTGCCGGAGGTCACCGGGGCGGACAGCCGCAAAGTCAAGGCAATGCTTGACGGCAAGCCCAACCCCTTCATGACATCGGCTCAGTTTGTCTACAAGGTCGCAACAATTTACGATGCAAAAAATACTTGCTTTATCGTGCCGCTGTTGGACAAGTATGACCAACTCGTGGGCTACTACCCGGTCAATCCTCAGACCACTGAGGTCATCGATGTGAAGGGTGAGCCGTGGCTGCGCTTTACATTTGCGGACGGCAAAAAGCAGGCTTTTGAACTGAGCCGGGTCGGCGTGGTCAGCAAGTACCTCTACAAGAGCGACATCAAGGGCGAGAGCAACGATGCTCTCCAGTCCACTCTTGACCTCATCCACACGCAAAACCAAGGCATCGCCGAGGGCATCAAGAACAGCGCAAGCTTCCGCTTCATGGCGACCCTGACCAACTTCCTCAAGAAGGAAGACCGCAAGAAACTCCGCAACGAAATCGTGGAGACTACTCTCGACAGAGAGTCGGGCGGCTTTGCTCTGTTCCCCTCCGGCTTGAATGTGCAACAGATCCAGAGCCAAGCCAAGATTGTAGACCCTGAGCAGATGGAAATCATCCAGACAAGGGTGCTCAACTACTTCGGCTGCAATGAGGATGTATTGCAAAACAAGACAGTGGGCGATGCGTGGTCGGCCTACTATGAGGGCAAGATTGCACCTTTTGCCATCCAACTGTCGCAGGCCATGACTTGCATGACCTACTCGCACAATGAGAGAGCGAGAGGCAATGCTGTCGTATGGACTGCCAACCGACTCCAGTACATGACCAACACCGACAAGCTCCAAGTGAGCTCGCAGATGTTCGACCGAGGCATCATGAGCATCAACGACATCATGAACATCTGGCAACTGCCGGAGGTCCCTGACGGCGACAAGCGATATATCCGCAGGGAGTACATCGAAGTGAGCAAGCTGAACGAGGGCGACACGCCTGCCCCGGCAGACGAGCCTGCTCCTGCTCCCACACCTAAAGAGGAGGATAACAATGACACCGAATAACAAGACCAAGCTCAAGAGTGAGATGCAGGTCCGTGCTATGCAAGTCTTTGCCCCGGCGGCAGAGGCTAAGCGGCTCGACTCCAACTTCTATGTCGAGGGCTATGCTGCTCGCTTCGAGCCCTATGTGCTTTTTGAGGACGAAGACGGTCCCATCTATGAGCAGTTTGAGAGAGGCTGCTTTGACAACTGCGACATGAGCGACATCATCTTCCAGTTTAACCATCAAGGCACTGTCCTAGCTCGGCAGAGCAATGACTCCTTGATTGTTGAGGTCGATGACACTGGACTCTTTACCGCCGCAGACCTCAGCCGCACCGAGGCAGCTCGGCGACTGTATGAGGAAATCAGCGCCGGGATGATTACCAAGATGTCTTGGGGCTTCTACCTTGGCGACTGTGAGTATGACCCCCAGACTCGCACTCTCATCCACCACACTGTCAAGAAAGTCTTTGATGTGTCGGCGGTGAGTCTGCCTGCAAACAACAACACTGAAATCAATGCTCGTAGTTGGGCTGACGGAGTGATTGGCTTGACTGCCCGGAGAGAGGCAGAGCTTGAGGAGAGGCGCAGAAAACTGCGGCTCACACTACAACTAATGGAGGAATACCGCAAATGAGAATTGACGAAATCAATGCACGGCTGACCGAGATCCGTGGTCTGATTGATGCCGCTACTGGCGAGGAGCTGACTGCTCTGGAGACCGAAGTGACCAACCTGACCGCAGAACGGCAGCAGATTCTTGACGAGGCACAGACTCGTCAGCAGATGCGTGACAGCATCGCCGCCGGACTGATTCCCGGCACCACTATCGAAAATCATGAGGAGGACAACAACATGGAAAACCGCACCACTTTCACTCTGGATTCTCAGGAGTACCGCAGCGCATTCCTGAAGCATCTGCGCCGTGAGGAAATGACCGAGGCTGAGACTCGTGCTTTCACTCACCTGACCACCAACACCACTCAGCCCCTGCCTACTGTGATGCTGAATCGCATCATTGACCTGATTGGCGAGGCTCACCCCATCGTGGCGGATGTCTACCGCATGGACTCCAACACTGCCATCACCATCCCTGTGTGCAAGAGCATCACTGCTGATGCAGGCGCAAGCGAGGAGGGCGGCGCATCCAACGAGATGCAGTTTGTGTGGGACGATGTGAATCTGTCCGGCGACGACTACACCGCAGCCGTCAAGCTGTCCTACAAGATGCAGCGCATGGCGATCCCTGCCTTTGAGGACTATCTGGTCTCCCAGATTGCCGCTCGACTGGGCTCCAAACTGGCTGCGGGCATCGTTGCCAACATCAAGGAACAGATGGCAGCAGGCAACAAGGTCTCCACTGGTGTCAACTACGCCAATCTGTGTGCAGGCTTTGGTGAGCTGAAGCGTGTCGGCACTGTCGTGGTGTACGGCACTCGCAAGGGTGTCTACAACAAACTGGTCGGCATGGTGGACGGCAACAAGCGCCCCATCTTCCAGAATCCCATCACCGCAACTGCTGCAGGTGTCCTGCTTGGTGCAACCATCAAGTTTGAGGATGCCATCGGCGACACCGAGCTGCTGATTGGTGACCCCTCCAAGTATCTGCAGAATGTGGTCTCTCCCATCATCATCGAGTCCGCCAAGGACATCGACAACCATGTGGTGACCTACTCCGGCTACACTTGTCAGGAGGGTGTGCTGACTGACGACAAGGCTTTTGCTCTGGTCTCTGAGGCTTAATAATCCGGGCGGGGCTAACAACCCCGCCCATCCCTTTGAGGAAGGAGGAGCCGCATGACGACTCTGGAAAAAATCAAGCTCGCCATCCGCATCAGCCACAGCAAGCTCGATGAGGATATACAAGCGGACATTGATGCCTGTCTTGCAGACCTGAGAGTCTGTGGCATCATCCACGCCAATGAGGATGACCCGCTCATCTTCAATGCAATCAAGCTCTACATCCGCTCCCTGTATACGGACGACACTGCCAAGGGTGCCGAGTACTTGAGGCGCTACGATGCGCTCAAGGCTTGCCTCATGAATGCTGAGGGCTACGGATGGAAGGAGGCGGCCGCAGATGACTGAGGTCGCCACTCTCATCAAAAGGACATACGAGGGCGCTGACAGGGTGGAGACCCGCCGGGAGGTGCTCTGTGGAGTCCGTAGCATCGGCATGAAGGAGTTTTACTCTGCCCACAGCACCGACTTCCGCCCAGAGCTCAAGCTCATCCTAGCCGACTACCTAGACTACGAGGACGAGACCCTCGCTCTGTACAATGGCGAGTTGTATCGGATCTTGAGGACCTACCGAGTCGGTCAAGAGTTGGAGCTCACACTGGAGCGAGCCCCTGCGGAGGAGGCTGAGGCAGATGGCTAAGACCATCAAACCCACCGACCTCGGTGGGGCGATTGCTGAACAGCTCACCCTCTATCATGAGGATGTGATGGAGGCGGTGGATGCCGCAGGACTGCGAGCCATCAAGAAACTGGTCAAGCGGACTCGGGACACCGCCCCGGTGCGGACCGGTGGCTACTTTCAAGCCATCACCTTCAAGTCTATCCGCAGACCATCCGGGACTGTCTACATTTGGGGAGCAGGCGCTCAGCACGGACGGCTCACCCATCTGCTCGTCAAAGGTCACCCAACTGGAAACGGCGGACGGACTAAGGGCGACCCCTTCCTTGAGAATGCTCTGGATGAGGTCTTGCCCGAGTACGAGGCAGAAGTTGAGGAGGCATTGAAAAATGTTAAATGATATTTTGAGAGCCGCCTCTATTCCCTCGCAGGCGGCAAGATTCCCCGACCCTCCGGCTGTCCATGCTGTCACCTTCGACAGTGTGGTGGCTACCGGTCCAGACGAGGGATCTCGGCGAGTATTCTCTCACGATTGCACTGTTGAGCTCTATGCCCCGACCATCAAGAAGGGCGACAAGGCTCTACAACAGTTGGCCGCTGAGTTGGATGCTCGTGGCATTTCCTACACCACTCAAGGGTGGTATTGGCTTGATGCGATTCAGCGCTATCAAGAAGTCATTGAATTTTCCTATATTCAAAAAATCTAACAGGAGGACAATCTCATGAGAACTAACCCCGACAAGATTACTCTGGGCTCTGGCAAGGCCTACATCATGGAGTATACTGGCGAGATGCCCGAGGTCACTGCCATCTGTGTTGACGGCAACGAACTGGGCAAGATTCAGGGCGGCGCAGAGCTGACCTACACCGCTGAGACCCATGAGGAAAAGGACGACCTCGGCACTGTTGCCAAGGTGGTCATCACTGCTGAGGAAGCCATCCTCAAGCTCGGTCTGATTACCTTCAACGGCGAGACTCTGGCAAAACTGGCTGACCGCTGCACTGCTACCGAAGCCGCAGGCAAGCGCACTCTGCACATCGGCGGCGCAGGCAATGCTCAGGGCAAGGAGTGGGTGGTCTGCTTCCACCATCATGATGCTGTCGATGGCGACATCTGGGTCATGGTGCGTGGTGCTAATCAGGCAGGACTGACCCTGACCTTTGCCGTGGATGCGGGCACCAAAATCGAGCCCGAATTCAAGGCACTGCCTTGCGATGACAAGGGCACTCTCATCACCTACATCGAGGAAGTCAAAGCCTAAGGAAACCAACAGCGGGGGGCAGCAGCCTCCCGCTAATTTGCTATAGAGGTGAAACATGAACACTTTCAGCTTTAACCGACACAGACCGCCCATCCTACCCATCGAGATGCCCGACGAGTCTGTCATCCATGTCACTCCGCCCACTGTAGACCTACAGGAGGAGCTCAGAGCTTCGGCGGGTGATTTCAATGCCCTGTTATCCGGGGGCGACGACGAGAAGCGAGAGGCTCTTTATGACCTCGCCGCTCGGCTGATGAGCTGCAACCGCAATATGCTCAAGGTCACAGCCGAGGATCTACGCAAGACCTACCGCATCGACACGGAGGACTTGGTGGAGTTTTTCCACGCATATGTCGCATTTCTGCAAGGAATTGAAAACGCAAAAAACTGATACTCCCGCAGAATCCCATGGCTGAGGACTCTGCGGGTCGTCATGAATATACAAATACCACTTGGGGCAGGCGGCTCGTGGCTGAGTACACCGGGCTCAACTTCCACCAAGTAGGCCAGCTCGACTATGGCACTTATCTGCTTTGGCTTCGTGATGCCTACATCGCCGGATTAAACCGCACCGAGGAAGGGCGGCAGTATTTGGATGACTGTTGGAGAATGGAACAGACCAAGCCCGACCGGGGCAAGTTGAGCGCTAAATTTGGGAAGGAGGCGCACCATGGCCAGTAAAGCACTCAGAGGCTTGACCATCGAAATCGGTGGCGACACTACCGAGCTCAACAAGGCTCTTGACAATGTTGATAAGAGAACGAGAAATCTATCCAGTGAGCTCCGTGACATCGACAGGGCTCTCAAGCTTGACCCTACCAACACCGAACTGGTAGCCCAAAAGCAGAAGGTGCTCGCCGATGCAATCAGCTCCACCAAGGAGCGGCTTGGTCTGCTGAAAGAGGCAGAGAAGCAAGCACAAAAGCAATTTGAGCGGGGCGAGATTACCGAGGAGCAGTACAGAGCTATACGCCGTGAGGTCATCGCCACTGAGAACAAGCTCAAGAAACTGAAAGAGCAGGCGGAGGAGTTGGCGGATGCCAATGGAGATGTGGCTGACAGCGCTGATGATGCCGGGGACGAACTGGACAAAGAGGGCGACAAGGCTGACAAAGCCAAGAAAGAGACTGAGGAGCTCGATGAGGCTTCCAATGACTTGGCTGCCGGAGGTCTTGCCGCTGTTGTTGCTGCCGCCACTGCCGCAGTGACTGCCATCGTGGCACTGGCTGAGTCCTCTCGAGAGTATCGCACCGAGATGGCAAAGCTCGACACTGCTTTCCAAGATAACAGCTTTAGTGCTGAGGCAGCTACTCGCACCTATGAGGCTCTCCAGAGTGTGCTCGGTGAGACTGACCAAGCTGTTGAGGCTGCTAATAATCTAGCCGCACTGTGTGCCACTGAGGAGGAGCTGAACGACTGGACAGAGATCCTCACTGGCGTGTATGGCAAATTTGGAGCAAGCCTCCCGGTGGAGGGCTTGGCTGAGGCGGCTAATGAGACCATGAGGGTCGGTCAAGTCACCGGTCCCCTTGCTGATGCGCTCAACTGGGCAGCCGCTGAGGGCGAGACCTTTGGAGTGACTCTCAAGAAAAATACGAAAGCAAATGCTGAGTGGAATGAGAAGGTAAAAGAAGCCACCTCTGCCGAGGACTACTTCAACCTAGCACTGGAGCAGTGCTCTGATGAGCAGGAGAGGCAGCAACTCATCACTGAGACCCTCACCAAGCTCTACGGCGGAGCGGCGACTCAATTCAAAAAGACCAACAAGGAAGTCATCCGGGCAAATGAAGCCACAGAGAAGTGGAACAAGGCGACTGCTAAGGTGGGCAAGGCTGTCGAGCCTGTGGTCACCGACATCAAGGAGCTCGGTGTCACCCTGCTTGAGGATGCAAGCGAGCCTCTTGAGGACATCGCCAACTACATCCGCAAGACTGTCATCCCCGCCATCGAGAAGGTCGGCAAGTGGGTCAAGAATAATATACCAGTCATCAAGGCGGGACTCATCGCTGTGACCACCGCAATGGTCGCTTTCAAGGTCGCAACTGTTGCGAATGTTGTGGCGCAGAAGGGACTCAAAAAGGCGATAAAGGAGACAGCTATCGCCCAGAAAGCCCTCAACCTTGTGCAGAAAGCCACGCCCTTGGGCTTGGTACTCGCAGGAGTGGTCGCCTTGACAGTTGCATTGGCAGCATACGCCGCCGCAACCAAAAAGGCAAAAGAGCCTGTCGATGTGCTGACCAAAGAGGAGCGGGAGCTCATGGCTGCCGCAGATGAGGCGGCGCAGGCTTTCCGTGAACAAAAGAAAGCCACAGATGAGGCGATGGCTGACATCACCTCCCAGATGGACTACACCAAGAAGCTCGCCGATGAGCTGACTGGGCTCGCAGATGCTTCCGGCAAGGTCAAGGAAAAAGACCAAGAGCGAGCTCGCTTTATTTTGAACGAGTTGAACGAAGCCCTCGGCACTGAGTACAAGATGGTGGATGGTGTCATCAAGAAGTACGACGAGTTGGAGTCCAGTATCCACGATGTCATACAGGCTAAGCTCGCCAACTCCCTCATCGAGGCCGCCAATGCTGACTATGTTACGGCTCAGCAGGAGGAGGCGGCTGCTTTGGAGAATGCCACTCTAAAGTGGGAGGACTATCAAGCTCAAGTTGAGACCGCCACCGCTGCCCAAGAAAAAGCAGACCAAGCATGGCAGACCTACAGCGAGATGGTCAAAAAGGGCATGGGTGAAATGGCTGACGGCTACTATGTCGCATGGGAGCGAGCTCAAAAGGCAGCCGACAATGAGGCGGCTATTTTGACCGAAAAGGAAACCGCCTACAATGATGCGGCGCTTGTATATGGTCAGTATTACAATACCATAGCAACCTATGAGGAGGCGCAAGCTGCCGCCCTCTCCGGCAACTACGACCTCGCCGTGGATCTCCTCAAGAAGAAGGGCGGAGCATTCGGCTCTTATTCTGAGAAGGTAGACGAGGAGACTGCCAAAGTGCTCGACACTCTCTACAAGGAGGCGGTCGATGCAGGACTCGAAGCCCGCAGAATGCGGTCGAACTTCGAGAAGGGCGTGGACGGCTACACTGAGGAGATGGTCAAGGAAGCTGAAACAAACTACAACAAGGCGATGGAGGAATTTGCCAACGCCTACGCAGATGCTGAGGGTGTCGGTGAGGACATGGCTGAGGGCATGACAGCAGGCGCTGAGAATAAGCGCCCCGGCTTGCTTTCAAAGGCTCGCAGTCTGGTCGCAGGCTTCTTGGCTGCCGCTCGTGATGAGGCAGACACGCACTCTCCCTCTAAGAAAACAATCGAAATTTTCGAGGACATCGGCGAGGGCGCTGTGGTTGGCACTGAGAACAAGACCGAGGATGTCAAGAAAGCCGCTCAGCATCAGATGGCGGAGGTCTTGGACTCCTACGGATCTCCTGAGCTCAATGCTCAAAAGGTCTACCGCAGCATTGCAGAGCGGCAGTCTGCTCGACAGTTGAGCGGTCAGCAGGCTCTTGCATCCTCCAACGGTCCCATGCTTGAGAGAATCCTCACCGCTATCGAGAAGGGTCAAGTCATCGCCCTCGATGGTGATGCCATCGTGGGAGCTACCGCTGACAGAATGGACAGCGCACTCGGTCGCCGCAGGACACTCGCATCGAGAGGAGCGATTTAATGCAGAAACGGACTATAATCTTCGGGTCTTATAACACCGCCGAGCATGGTTGGACTCTTGGGCAGTGGAAGCTCAGCGACCCTGAGCAAAAGACCAACTATGTGGAGCGGACCGGGGGGGATGGGTCTTGGGACCTGTCCACCGCCCACAGCAACGGCATCCCTCGCTATTCTAACCGCTCCCTGTCTGTGCCTTTGGAATGCTCCAAGGGCAACAGAGAGGAGCGAGAGGATCTCATCAATGAGATGGTCAGCGAGCTCGATGGCTACGAGTTGCAAATCATCCTCCCGGACAGACCTGACCACTACCTTGTCGGGCGGCTTCATGTAGCTGTTGACTACAGTGACCTAGCTCATGCCAAGGTCACAGTCTCCGGCACTGTTGAGCCGTGGCTCTACTCCGCCCGAGAGTCTGTAGTCGAATTGAGTGCGGACAGCATCACTAGAGAGGCTCGCATCTTCAACCACGGCAGGCGGGCAGTCGTGCCTCTGCTGACTGTGACAGGCGATGTCGCTCTCAGCATGGGCGGCTCTACCACCCGGGTGACAGAGGGCTCTTACAAGTGGCCTGCTCTGGTCTTGATGCCGGGGCTCAATATTCTCAAGTATAGCGGTCTTGGCTCTGTGACCTTGACCTATAGGGAGGCGGTGCTGAGATGATTACTCTCAACGGAGCATATCAGTACATCGGTCGCTCTAATGGTGTCAAAGCCTACGGCGCAAGCTACCGCTACTATATTCTACTGTATGCCAAAGTGGTCGGCGCTTCCACCGCCACGGACAAGCACACTGTCATGGTCAAGATGCGACTGGCTTGTGAGAAGAATGCCTCTTTTTACGGCTTCCGCACCGACGGCTCTGTCATGGTGGACGGCTACAGTGCCATCGCATGGGACAATCAAAAGATCCCCGCATCCTACTGGGGCGACAGTGCGAGCATCACCGAGGATGGCGTGACCTACCGCCGCTATGTGGATTTGAAGGAGGGCACGATTGAGGTGCCCGCCGACACCACAGAGAAGGAGGTCATCATCGCCGCATCTTGGCAGAGACTCTCCATCAGCTCGACCCCGCCCAACTATCTGCCGAGCACCACAGTGGCAAATGCCAACATCCCGGTGCTGCTCCCGGCAGTCGAGCCGTCTGAGCCTGTAGATCCCGAGCCTCCTGTCTCTGTTGACTACACAGGCATAAGCATCTACACGGATGGTGTGCTTGCGTATGATAGCAGGCTCGAGGAGTTTGACCTCTCCGGCTTGAAAATCAACCACAAGCTGAACGCAGGCGGCACGGCGGAGATTATCATGCTCCCCGGGCATCCTGCCTATGACTACTATGTTGGTCACAAGACAGTGGTGTCTATCTACCGGGGCAATGTCCTCCGCTTTAGAGGTCGGGCTCTGTATTCCGCAGAGAACTCCTTCGGGCAGAGGACTGTCACTTGCGAGGGTGAGCTGTGCTTCCTGCGGGACAGCATCACAAGACCCTACAAGTACGAGGCGACTCCTCGCTCCATCTTCGTCACCCTTGTAAATCTGCATAATTCGCAGACCGACCCCGAGAAGCGCTTCACAGTTGGCGAGGTGACAGTCACCGACCCCAATGAGTGGGTCACACTGGAGAGCGAGAGCGCTGAGACAGTCCTCGCCACCATCAACAAGCTGATTGACCGCTGCGGCGGATATATCACCTTTACATCTGCCCCCGACGGCAGCAGAGTCATCAACTACCTCTCTGCTCTAAACCAGAGGAGCTCCCAGTCCATTGAGTTTGGTGAGAATCTTCTGGACTTCACGAGCACCGGGGCAAACACCACCACCTTGGCGACTGGCCTCGTGCCCTTTGGCGCTAAGGACGAAAAGACCAAGAAGCGCATCACCATCGAATCGGTGAACGGCGGCAAGGACTACATCCTCGCCCCGGATGCTGTGGCTGTCCGTGGCACCATTATGGCGACCAAGACATGGGACGATGTGACCGACCCGGCTACTCTGCTCAAAAAGGCGCAGGAGTATCTTGAGGAGAGCAAGGTCTTCATCACTTCCCTCGAGCTCTCCGCCTTGGATCTCTCTTGGCTCAACAAGGATGTGCAGACCTTCTCGGTCGGCGATATGATTCGAGTGACCTCCGCACCTCATGGGGTCAATGAGGACTTCCAACTGACCCAAATGACTGAGGACCTGCTCAACCCTGCCAAGAGCAAAATCAACCTCGGCAAGGACATCCAAAGCCTCACCGGGGCTGATGTGGCGGGTGACTTCCGTGGGCAGAGCGACCTCGAGACTGTCAAGGTCAAGTACGACACCGACATCGCAAAGGTCACCGCTGATGTGACCGCCGGAGTCCTTGGCCAGGTCGATGGTCTATACACGCCGACAGCTACGACCGCTGAGCTGGCTCAAGCCCTCAATGATGAGGTCAACGCAAGAGCCGGAGTCATTAACAAGGTGAGCGGTGTGGTCAACATCAGCGGCGGCGCTCCTGTCAAGATTCTCGGCGGCAAGGTCGAAATCGATGGCACCGAGATCCACTTCGGCAAGGAGGCTCGCTTCCTCAACAACTCGGGCATCCGCATAGCCAACAGTGACGGCACTTTCTACTATGTGCTCCGGGTGGACACCGCCAACAGCTTCGTGGTAGGCAACGACTACACCAACCTATACCTCCGGGGCAAGGATGGGGTCTATCTGTACAAAGGTGGGGCGGCAGTAACATCAGACCGCCGTCACAAAAACAGCATCGAGGAGCTCCCTGAGGCTTACGAGGCTATGCTCGACAAGCTGACACCGGTCCGCTTCAAGTACAACGACAAGGGCGACCGCTACCATGTGGGCTTTGTGGCTCAAGATGTGGAGGAGGCGCTGACCGCTGCCGGGCTCAGTCGTGAGGACTTTGGTGGCTTTGTCGAAATAGGCGGCGACCTCGGTCTCGCTTATGACGAGTTTATCGGTCTGCTGTTGCAGAAGCTCCGCAGGCTTGAGAAAAGAATCGAACAATTGGAGGGTAAAGCATGAGTAAAACAATCATCAAGGCTCTCATCTACGACCAGACCATCCAACTGGTCAATCTGCCGCTGATTGCTTCCGGCAGTGAGGGAGCCATCAGCATCGAGTGCGACTTCGATGAGCTCTGGGAGGGCTACGGCAAGACCGCAGTCTTCTACAGAGACAAGAGCGAGGTCTACCCTGTCCTGCTCGTGGACGATGCTGTCACGGTCCCGGCGGAGGTGCTGACCGACGAGGGCTTCTTCTACTTCGGCATCTTCGGCAAGGCTGAGAACACTCGCACCACTGAGGTGTTGAGGGTCAATGTGGTCAAGGGTGCCATCACCACAGCAACCGCAGAGCCTGCCGAGCCGACTCCCGACATCTATATGCAGCTCATGGCAAACTACGGCAAGCTTGACGGCAGAGTCAGCGAGTTGGCTGCCATGCGAGGCAGCGGGGTCACGGAGCAGACCATCGACGGCGATTGCTTCCGTGGCACTATCTACAGTAACGGAGCGGTGGCTTTCATCTCTCTGGAGTTTTACGACCTCCCGCTGACTGAGGGCAACTCCCGAGGGGACGGGTGCATCCCTCCGGCTTTTGCACCTTTGGGTCTAGTGACCTTGCAGGCTCTGCCCAATAGCCAAGATGCGACTGTCACCATCAGCCCCCGGTCTTGGACTGATTCAGACTGGGCTCAGGTGGAAATCATGGCAGGCGAGGATATCACCGACCTTGTAGAATTTGAGGGCTATTATGCGCTCGAGTCTGTATTCATTCCCGAGGTGGCTGACATCCGTGTGGGCTACAACGGCAAGAGCTACAACACCGCCGGGGATGCTGTCCGTGACCAGATTCAAGTGCTCCACGCACCCATCCGGCTGACTAGCATCGCCATCCCTGCATCCGCATGGGTGACAGAAGCCGAGAGCCTGCACTCTCAAGTGGTCACTGTTGCAGGGGTCACTCCCAACAGCAAGGTGGATCTTCTGCCCAGTGCGGAGCAGTTGGCTATTTTCCACAACAAGGATGTGGCTTTTGTAACTGAGAACGAGGACGGCGTGGTCACTGTGTTTGCTATTGGCGACAAGCCCACGCAGGACTACACGATGCAAGCACAAATCACGGAGGTGACTGTATGAAAATCAGAGGTAACACTGTAGGCACTCCCATCTCTGTGGAGAAGATTGCCGAGAAGCTCGGCGGCAAAGAGGCGTTGCGTGTTGTGTTCAGCATGGGTGACATGACCGCTAACCATACCGCCACCGAAATTTCTGCCCATGTGGCGGCCGGTGGCTCCGTTTATATGGAAGTGGAGTCCATGCTCATCCCGCTTTCTCATGTGAGCGAGTTCGATGAGGTAGCATATTTTGAGGCATTCTATTCACTCAGCCAACCCGATGCAAAAGTCCAGTATTTTGTAGATGCCGATGGCAACGCAGATGCTCGAAATATTTATTTTGCCACCACCGACGACATCGGCGACATCGCCTCCGCATTGGACGAGCTCCACACCTACGCACAGGGGCTGATTGAGGGAGGTGCTGAGGTATGAGCATTGCTGAACAATTGACCAGAGCCAAAGCGGATCTCGATGCAGTCTATGCCGCAGGCAAGGCAGCAGGCAGCCCGAAGAATCGCAAGGAGTACAGCGGCACGATTGACACAGAGATTACTGGTAATACAGCGGATGACTATGCAGTTTTAATTGAAGAAAACGATTTTCTTGCAGATGAAAATATCCACAAAAGTCCCATGCTTTTTATTCGTGTCGAATGTGAATTTGAAGAAGCAATCCCCCTGACTATTGTTCGCACATGGGCAGGCAATGCTGCCATCGGTGGTGTGCCCGCAGCCGCAAAGCAGCTAATCTATCGTATGGGTAGCAATGCAGAATTTAGTGCGGGTTCAAACAATTTTACTTTATATGACAGCTCTGTTGGTTCTACTGTGGGACAAATTAATATCACAGAATATGGAGAATTGCGGTTGTATTCCGGGTCAAACCGTAACTATTACATCCGCCCCTGTACCTACAAGGTAATCGTGGAGTGGTGAGAGGAGGGACTTGACAAATGACAGAAGCTGTGATTGTTGCCCTCATCTCTGGCGGCTTGAGCTTGGTGGGCATCGTCATCACGAGCCTCGCCACCTCTAAAAAGCAGGAGCAGATGGTGGCGGTCTCCCAAGCGGTCACCGAGACTAAACTGACAGAACTGACCAGAGAAGTCCGTGAGCATAATAACTTTGCCCAAAAGATGCCTGCTTTCGAGCAACGCATCAAAGAGGTGGAGCGCCGGGTCGGCAATCTGGAGCAGTACCACAAGGGACCCACAAACTAAGGAGGAGTACATCATGAAAGAGAAGTTTATCAAGTGGCTCAAAGCTGCCGCAGTGCGTAGCCTCAAGACTATGGCACAGACGGCGCTCGGCATAGTTACTGTCGGCGCTGCGATGGCAGACATCAACTGGATCGCCGTGGGTAGCACTGCCCTCGTGGCAGGCATCTACTCCGTGCTGATGAGCATCGCAGGACTGCCCGAGTTGAAGGGAGAGAGTGCTGATGTTTAAAATCGCACTTGATGCAGGACACAGCCTCTCCACCCCCGGCAAGCAATGCCTCAAGTCTCTTGACCCCACCCAGACGAGGGAGTGGGTGCTCAACGACCGCATCGCTGACAAGGTGGAGGTGCTCCTGCAAGGCTTCACCGGGTGGGAGCTCATCCGTGTAGACGATACCTTTGGCAAGAAGGACATCAGCACGAGCAACCGAGCCAAAGCCGCTAACAGCTTCGGCGCTGACTTCTACCTCTCTCTGCATCACAATGCAGGCATTGAGGGCGGCAAGGGTGGCGGCATCGTTGCCTACATTGCCAAGACGGCAAGCAAGGCATCCGCAGAGTGGCAGGCTGAGCTCTATGCGGAGCTTATTGCTGCTACTGGTCTAAAGGGCAACCGCTCCAACCCAACGCCCAAGAACAACTACACGGTCCTCACAAAGACCAATATGCCCGCAGTCCTGCTTGAGTTGGGCTTCATGGACTCCAAGACCGATGTGCCTGTCATCCTCAGTGAGGAGTATGCTGACCAGTGTGCTGCCGCTATCGTTGAGGTGTTGGCTCGTCGTGGCGGACTGGTCAAGAAGCAAGTCGCTCCTGCCAAGCGCTACATCGTGCAGGAGGGTGTATACTCTACCGAGAGCAGAGCAAAGGCTGTGGTGGCCGCACTGAAAAAGGCAGGCTTTGGCGGACTCATCAAGGAGGGCTAATCATGAAAAGCTCAAGAGTGCCGATTGTTATCAGCCTACCCCGAGAGCTCGAGAGGGTGGAGATCCTCATCGCCGCTGACATCCACACAGGCTCGGCAGAGTTTGATGAGAAGAAGTGGGCGGCTTTCGAGGAGTTGCTGAAACAGCCGGACAAGTATGTCATCTTTGCAGGCGACCAATGCGAGTATGCGACTCGCTCCTCCAAGTCTGATGTCTACACGCAGGCGCTCAGTCCCTCACAGCAGAAAAGGTGGTGGATCGAGCACCTCAAGAAGTACAAGGAAAAAGTCCTCTGCATCGTGGACGGCAACCACGAGTTTAATCGTGCGAGCAAGGATGCTGATGACTTTCCTCTGTATGACATCGCTCTGGCTCTCGGCATTGAGGACAGATATAGAAGCGAGGGCGCTTTCGTTGACATCGGTGTGGGTCACATCGGCACCAAGGGAAAGCAGGCTCGCTATGTGTTCCGTGTTCAGCATCAAGCCAAGAACAATGTCAACTACGGCACGGCGGATTACTATGAGGGCATTGATGTCTTTGTCAGCGGTCACACTCACAAGCCGATGGACAAGCCGCACCCCAAGCGCATCTACGACCCCAAGAACAAGACAGTCGCAGAGCGGGACATTGAGAACATCGTGAGCGGTCACTTTCTCCGCTTCGGTGGATATGGTGAGCGGCAGGGCTACGGTCCCACGAGCACCAAGCTCTACTCGGTCATTTTATCCGGCAAGCAGGACAAGAGCATCGAGACTCGAGGATTCCATCTCTAAAAAGCCAGTATTATCAAGGCTTTGAGATGGTTGGAGTTTTCGACCTTCGGTCTTAGCTAAGGTAAAAAACTCAAACCAATAAGAAACAGTAAAAAGCCCAGAGGTGTAGAGCCTCTGGGCTTTTTTTATTTTAAAATCTTTGTGGCGCTCGCCTCGACCCTTTTGCAGCAATCGAGGAGCTCTGCCGTTTGTTGCCTTAACTTCCTGTAGTCGTCTAGGGACATCTCGCTCAGGGCGAGGCTATCTGCTGCCTGTTGCTTGAGGCTCTTATGCTCCTCGAGAAGGATCTCGATGGTGTTGAAGCGCTCCAAGCAGTCAGCGCACTCTCTCCGGCGGCGGACTTGGGTGTCATAGGGTCGAGAGTCTACAGTGCGGACTTGGTAGCTGCCGCAGGATGGGCATCTCATGAGCCTGCCTCCGCATCGAACTTGATGAGCTCGAGGGGCACAGTGCCCACAGTGCCGTCAGGGTACTCGACCAAGGCTCGAGTTGTTTTCAGCTTTTCAAGAGAGCAGCCGGAGCGGACGAGGTGCTTCTCGTGGAGGTCGCTCAGCGCCTGCTCAACAACAGGGTCATCCCTTCTCACAAAGCTGTTGATGATGAGCACTCCCTGCTCCTCCTCCACCCATCGGTGGAAGATGGCGGGCTTGCCGTCAACCCAGCAAGGGCGATTGACATACTCAAAAAATCGCCTCAAGGCTTTCTCCATTTCAGCCATGATTATACCTCCTTTAATTTTAACAGTGCGAGACCATGGAGTCGATAGGCTGTCCGCTCACTGTAGCCTCGCCGCTGCATCTCGTAGAGCACAGCAGGCCACCTCTTGCCCTTGATGTAGAGCTCACGCATGATGACCCTCTCAGGTGTATCACCGAGGGACTCGATAGCCTCCTCGATGGCGAGCTGTTGAGCTTCCATGGTTTCGAGCTTCTCTCTGTATTTCTGCTCTAGGCTCATGTGGCGAGCCACTGCGCTGTCCATGGTGGACTTTTCTCCCGAGGATGCCCTCGGTGTCGATGTGAATCTCTGCCCCTTGGGGGAGTACAGAGAGGACTCCAGAGTGGCAAGCTGTTCCCGGAGCTGTTGCACTTCCCAGACTAGCATCCTATAGTTGCGGAGAGTGGTCTTATCCATCTGCATCGCCTCCCTCGGGGATGGGAGAGACCCCTGTGGCACGGCATAGTCTCAAGTAGTTGGTGCGGTCTTTGTCGGGGTAGGTGTCTGGACCTTCCTCGCCTAGCCAGTAGATGAACAGCTTGCCGCCGCACCAATAAAATGACATCATCAAGTTAATATTAAAATGTGCGTTGTTTACTCTTGCAAATCGCATAGGTCATTACCCTCCTCGTCAGTATCTTCAAAAATCTCCACGCCTTGGGGTGCATCGTGATACCTCTGCCGCCACAGTAGCTTGTAGAAGCTATGGAGTGCGATGCCCAGAGCCTTGGCGCACTCCTCGCCTGTGCAATAGATGCAGATGGGGCGGTCAGTGCCTCGCTCATAGACGGAGTATCTTTTTGGGTTGTGCTTACTCACTTTCTACCTCCTGTAGTACCTCGAGCCGCAGAGCCTCGATGGCTGCGGTCTGTCCTTTTTCTTTCCGCTCCAGAGCACGGAGCACTCGCTCGTCATGGGTGCCCTTGAGCACTATGTGGAATATACGGCAGACCTCTGTCTGCCCCGGTCTGTTGAGTCGCTCATTGGCTTGCTGATAGAGCTCCAAGCTCCATGTCAGTCCAAACCAGATGAGGATGTGCCCACCATACTGGAGATTGAGTCCGTGACCTATAGAGGCAGGGTGGGCGATTGCCACTGGGATCTTGCCTGCATTCCAGTCCTTTATATCCTGAGCGGTGTCAAGCTTCCGGCACTGGATGCGTGAGGCGATGCGAGCCTCGTCGTGCTTGTATGCGTAAAGGATGAGCACCGGGTCGCCGCCTGCCTGCTCCACGAGCTCCTCGAGAGCCTCAAGCTTGAGGTCGTGCAGCTCATGCACTCCGCCGTCCATGTCATAGATGGCACCATTGGCAAATTGGAGGAGCTTGTTGGTGAGAGCGGCAGCAGAGCCCGCCACGACCTCGCCATCAGCATCCAAGCACTCGAGCACCTTGTCCCTCTCGAACTGCTTGTATTGCTTGAGCAGGACGGCGGAGGGGCTGACAGTGATGTCGGTGTATATCTGCCCCGGCAGGGAGAGGACATCCTCTTTTTTGATGCTCATGCAGAGATCCGCTATCTTGTCATAGACCTCAGCCTCTGCGCCCTCCTTGGGTCTGTAGCTATACACCACATAGCCATTGGTGCGGTCGGGGATGAGGTACTGGGTGCGGAAGCCGCCGAGGGTCTTGCCCAGTCTTCTGCCGAGGTCGAGCAGATACATCTCAGGCCACAGGTCCTCCAAGCCGTTGGGGCGAGGAGTGCCTGTCAGCCCTATCATGCGCCGGATGCGACCACGGACTCGGCGGAGGGCTTTCCACCTCTTGCTCTGGGCGGATTTGAAGGAGGAGAGCTCATCCACCACCACGATGGGAAAAGGCCAGTACTGACCGAAGAACTCCACGAGCCACACCACATTTTCACGATTGATGACATAGATGTCAGCAGGGTCGTCCTCGTAGATGGTGCGGAGTGCTGCCTTGCGCTGCTTGGCTGAGCCGATGACCACGGAGACCTTGAGGTGGGCGAGATGCTCCCACCCACTGCTCTCGGTCGTCCATGTGTCAAGAGCGACTCGCTTGGGTGCGATGACTAGCACAGGACCGTCCTCAAGATAATCGTGCAGGATGCGGTCGAGAGCCGTGAGGGTGGTCACAGTCTTGCCGGTGCCCATGCCCCAGATGAGACCGCAGGCGGGGCGGCTCAAGATCCACTCGACTCCTGCCTCTTGATGGGGGTAGGGTGTGAAGGTCTTCATAGTATAGTCTCCCTCGTGCCATCTGCGAAAACAACTTGCAGGTCTCCGTCCGGCAGGTCTCTTATCGGCACAGGGTCGCCGGACAGATAAATCCCCTGCCCTCTAATATTGATGCACTCCAACGAAATGCCGCCGACTGTGAAGCGCTGCTCAGGGCTCCAAGCAACCGGGGCAGACACTTGCAGGGCATAGTAGGCATCTAACTCTGCGAAGATTTTAGTGGGGTACACCCCTGTGCGGTACTGATACTCGCATATCGCAATCCGCAGACTGCGGGCGATATTTCTCGCCATTTTCTCTGACTTATTCATCTTCAACCCCTCCGTCCATTCGTGCACCGCAGACGGGGCAGTAGTTGTCTGATCTATGAATTAAAGCACCGCACAAAGGACATTGCCTATCCATGCGAATCAAAGTGTCTTCGTACTCAACATTTGAATAGATAGGGACGGCTTTTGCGTGCACCACTTCCACGGCATCCACGGTGGGGGCTTCGTCTAAGTCCTCCAAATATATAAACATTTCCCCACCGTATATATCCTCAAGTGCTTTCTTTCTCAACGCATTAGCATCAATCAATCGCTTTTTATTTGCCATCACCGACCACCTCGCAAGTCTCTCACAAAGAGCTCCATGGCTCTGATGTCCTCCTCACTGCTGATGAACAGATGCAGGAAGCCGAGGTCGCTCAGCTTGCGAGCCCACCACTTCTGCATCTCGCCTCGCTTGCCACCCTTCGGCTTTTTTGTTTCCACAAAGATGACAGTGCCGCCGGGGAGGAGACAGATGCGGTCAGGCACACCGAGCCAACCGGGGCAGACCCATTTGAGGCAGAGACCGCCCTGCCGCTCGACCATCTTCTTGAGCTTCTGCTCAATCTCTTTTTCCAGTACTTCCAAAGCGCTCAACCTCCTCATTCCATCTACGCACTGCCTCATACTGTGTGGGGTAGTTGCAGATATTCATGTCGCATTGCTTATTTGGGCAGGCGATAATAAACCGCTTATTGCTCCTAACCCAGACAGGCTCAGTGCCGCAAGTGCATTTTGAAATTTCTGCCATTGACTAATCCTCCTTTTTGTAGTAGCGCTGTCTGCCGTAGGGCTTCATGGTCCTGATTGCATTGCCTTGATGCCGCCACTCGGGGATCTTCTCCATGATGTCCCGCACCTCTTTGGTAGCATAGCGGTCGAAGCGGTCGGGATTCTGTCCCAGTGCCTCGACCCACAACTCAAGGGTGCAGACTGTTTCACGAGGAACGGTCCCAAGCTCTCCGCTCTCAAGCCATGCTCGGCGAGAGTAGGAGTCTTTGGCATCCCAGTCCTCCGGCAGCAGTCGCTCAAGATACTGAGCCACGATGCCGACCTTGGGATTTTCCTCCTCATAGAGCTCCTGCACCTCACGAGCGACAGCCTCCAACTCCTTGGGCAGGAAAAGCTTCTCGCCCTTCTTGTAGAAGTGGACAGCCTCGCCCCAGATGAGGCTCACGACCTCAGGAGTCAGCTCGCTCCACATATCAAGCCGGGGCTTGTTGGGGGTGTCTACCACCCAGAAGCGGCGATTGCCTGTAGTGTCTCGCAGGAATTGAGTCTCGTTGGTCGTGCCGATAAAAATGCACTGCCGGGGGAAATCTTGCAGGCGGCGACCATAGGCAGGACGGAAGCGGTCAGACTGCTTGCTGATGTACTGCTTGATGGTCTCGGCTTCTGCTTTCCTCATGCCTGCGAGCTCACCGACCTCGACAATCCAAGCACCACCCAACTGCTCAAAGGACTCCTTGCCCTGCATGGTGCTGAAAGTGTCGCTAAACCACTGACCGCCGAGCTTGGCGGCGATGGCGGACTTGCCCAAGCCCTGCCGACCTCTCAGGGTCAGCATATAGTCGAACTTGCAGCCGGGGCGATAGATGCGAGCCACAGCAGCCACCAAGGTCTTGCGAGTGACTGCTCTTGTGTAGGGGCTATCCTCAGCACCGAGGTAGTCCACGAGCAGAGTCTCCAGTCGAGGCTCTCCATCCCATGTGCAGGAGTCGAGGTAGTCTCTCACCGGGTGGAACTTGTGAGCCATGGCGACCACATTGACTGCATCGAAAATCTTGTCCTTGCCGCTGAGCCCATAGACTCTCTCGAGGTAGTAGCGGAGGTCAGCATCATCAGCATCAGACCACTGCCGCTCACCTTTGGATCTCCGCCAAGGCAGAGAGTCCAGTGCCACGATGTTGTGGGTCATCTCATTGAAAGCAATGCGCCCAGAGAAGGAGGGGTCGCCGTTGAGGATGGTGACCACATTCTCGATGGTGGAGGCGATGCCACCCTTCTCGGTGACCTTGAGCTTGGCTCTCCAGTCCTCGGTGCTAGGGACATCAATGTCCTCAGCAAAAGCATCACGGCTCTCAGCCATACGGTCCTCAACAATCTGCACCTTGACTCGCTCGTCTGCTGCGGCGAGCTCTGCCATCGCCTTGTAGGAGGGGCGACTGCTGACTGCCACTGCGGGGTCACAGTCCTCGTCAAGAGCCGAGAACTTATGCAGGCGGACAAGGTCCCAAGCATTGCACAGTTGCATCGAGGCGGGGTCTGTGGCGTGGTGCGAGTAGGAAAATTTGCCGTCATAGGTCACGATGCCGGAGGCTGTGCTGCCCTCGGTGTAGGTGTAGCGGTCGCCCTCGCTCGGCTGATAGGTCGGCACAAATTCAGCTATTGCCTCCTCGATGGAATAGGCTCGGCAGAATGCTCCAACGATGCCGGGCTTCTCAAGAGGGTCTTTCTGCTTGGTGGCGGACTTTCTAATCGCCTCCGGCTCTCGGCTCGAAATAGGCCAACTTGACACATCCTTGTAGTTGTGGTACTGGTCGAGGATTGCCTGCGGATCTAAGAAGTCGCCGTCTGTATATTGGAAGATATACTCAGCATCCTGCGAGGCACTAGGCCAGTACATCAGCCGCTGAGGCTGATAGGAGGTGTCATCAAATTGGTCGATGCCGAGAGTCGCCGCCACCTTGCGACCCACTGCTTGATACTCATCGGGGTCAACATTGCGAGAGAGCGGCACCACGAGGCGGAGGCGAGGCTTCTCTGGGGTGTGCTTGTGAGTCGAGTAAACTGCTGCGGCATTTCCAAAGAGCAGACACCAGTCATCCCACAGCCCGGTGGTGGCATAGTCAGCATCGAGGCAGAGGACAGAGCGGTGGAGGATGCGGGACCGGTTGCCCTCGATGCAGTAGCCGCCAACGAAGCCGCCCACATCCTTGACCTCGCTCTGCTGCTCTCGACCCATCGCCTTGTATTCTGCCATGGTCTCAGGAGTGCGAGTCTCTTTCTCCATGCGAGCGAGGAGCTCAGACCACTGCATGGTCTTATTTTTCCAGACCTTGGTCTTGCGGCTGTTACCAACCGCAACATCAAGAGCCTTGTCGTGTTGTAGTGTCAAGATCCTCGCTCCTTTCTCCGTCTGAGCAGAAAGACATGGGAGTTAGCAAGTGTCTTCTCCCATTTAGGTGGTCACACAAAATCACATCATGGTACTTGTTATACCGTTTATACTTGCAGTCCTTGCACCGCACCACTTCGACAGCATCCACAGCGGGGGCAGTCGCAAGAGCGCACAGCATATTGTTGATGATGGATTTTGCAGAGGAGCAGTCTCGAAAAATCTTCCTGAAAGCCTGCAAGAGCAGACTTGCATCAATCAGCTTTTTACTTTCCATAGGGGTCTCCTCCTCAGTGTCTTATGATTGCATTGGTACTTTTATAGAGCAGGAGCTTCTTGAGTCCTCTCATTGCACCCTCAGCATCTCCGGCAAGGATCTGCCCCTTGAGGGTCTTGTACTGCTGCCGGGTGAGCTGAGGCTTGTAGCTCAGCAGGGTGCCGAGCGCACGAGTGTCTACAATAGCCAAGAGTCATCCTCCTCTCGATTTAATACATCGGTAATGCCCTGCATACAGTACAGAGCCGGGGGCAGTGCGATGCCGTTGCCCCACATCTTATACTCAGCCCCATCAGTCCAGAGCTTGTTGTACCATGTCAGCATCTGGGGCTTGGTGTAGTCCTTGACCGCCTTGCCGTTGATGGCTGCGTGGGTGTTGCGGACATCCATCCAGAAGCGATGCTCCTCATCGGTGAGCTCGGTCTTCTTCTCGATGTGTCCCCACCAATCTGCAAAGCCTTGCAGGCGAGCGCACTCGGTAGGAGTCAAGCGGCGGACGATGTAGTTGTCACAGACGGCATGGCGGTCACCCCCGGTCAAAGTAAAGACCGGATCTCCGTCAGCACCGATGCCCAAGCCGTTGCCCTTGCCGTCTTGCTTGTCGCCTCTCTTGCCTGCGAAGCGGGTGGCTTGGTCTTGGATGGGGATGCAGACCGAGTGAGTCCCTGCATCCTTGGCGGTCAAGGTGTACATCTTGTCGCCATCACGGATACCGAGACCCGAGCCTCCTGCTCGCTCTGCCTTGCCAATTTTGTCGCCATCGATGCAGCAGACAGGCTCAACGATTGCAAGACCGCCTTGATTCTTTGAGGGATTTGGGTCGGTGGTGTCGATAGTCCTCGCCACCTCGACCTCTCTGCATCCGCTGTGGGGATTCTTTGACTTCATGCTGTTGGAGCTGAGAGGGTCGAAGCTGTAGGCGGTAGGCTGAAAAAGATACTGGTCTTGGACCGTGTTGAGAGTCGAGGCTCTCTCGGTCTGAATGAGAGCGCCCTTGCCTGCGGACCTGCCACTGGAGTCAGTCTCTCGACCATTGCGGACTACCATGGTGTAGGCTAGAGCAGCCAACTGTCCTCCTGCTGCCGCTCCATCTCTATCATCCGCAAGAGAGCCGCCCGCAGCTTCGGTGGCAATTGCTTGCCACGGCGCTCTGCCCTCCGCAAAATACCCTCGCAAGCCGTTGCGCTCAAATAGTATTTCTTGAGCCCCGGACCGGCTTGTAAAATCGATGACAAGGTGGATGCGTTTTCTTCGTTGGGGGACTCCCCAGTATTGAGCATCAAAAACTCTATAAGCAAGGCTCCATCCGTATCCGCAGTAACTGTCGGCGTATGCCCATCCCTTCGGCGGAACACTAGGCATAACGGCATCCGGCTCGATGATTTTGATGAGCTCCTCGCAGACCGCTTTGAAGTCGTTGCCGGAGTTGCTTGAGAATGCTCCGGGCACATTTTCCCAGAGGCACACTTTTGGGTATTCTCCATTTGTTGCTTTCCTCATTTCCTTGATGATGCGGACAGCGGGCAAAAACAACTCGCTGCGATGGTCTTTGAGACCCTTGCGGAGTCCCGCAGTAGATAGTCCTTGACAAGGAGATCCAAAGGTGATAATGTCCACAGGCTCGATGTCCGCTCCGTTGATTTTGTTGACATCTCCGAGGTGCTTCATGTTTGGAAAGCGACTCCTCGTGACTGCGATGGGGTACGGCTCAACCTCTGCCGCCCAAACAGGCTCGATGCCACACATCACACCCGCAAGCGGAAAGCCCCCAGAGCCATCGAAAAGGCTTCCAAGTTTAATAGTCATCTTTATCAATCCTTCATATAAAAGTCTGTTGTGTAGCCGTCTGCACGGAGCAGGAGACCGGGAGCCCAGTCGATAGGCTGAGCCATGATGTCCGCCATCTCTCTCCAGTCAGTGCCCTTGGGGGCTTCTGCGACTACCTCATCATGCACATGGAAGCAGATGGCAAAGCCTGCTTGGTCAAGACGATCCATCGAGACCCGGAGGCAGTCGGCAGCATACGCCTGCACGATGTTCTCCACGAGCTTGCCGCCCCATGTCTCGACCTTTGCCCAGATGCCTGACTGGCCTGCCTGCCCCATGAAGACTATCGAGCCATCCTCAAGGCGAGCATCCCAGTAGGAGAGGATGCGACCAGAGGGCAGGCGGCAGCGGAGGGCATCAGCATCTCGCTTGTACATCACTCCGCACCTCATCTTGACAACGGTGCCGGGATGTGCTAGGGCTTTCTTTGCAGCCTGCTCGGCCTCTCGCCACAGTTGGGGGATGGTAGGAGAGGCAGCTCGCCATTGAGTCACGATGTCAGCCATCTCCTCCTCAGTGAGTCCCATCTTGTCAGCACCGAAAGCTTTCAGTGCATTGACTCCGCCACCATAGCCACAAGCGAGCTCTGCGACTTTGCCCTTCTGCCGGAGGTGTCCGTTGATGCCGTGCTTTTCTACAGGCACCTTGAACATCTGCGAGGCTGAGGAGCAGTAGATGTCGCCGCCATCAGCAAAGACATCCATGCGCCACTGCTCTCCTGCGAGGTAGGCAATCACTCGAGCCTCAATGGCTGAGAAGTCAGCCACGAGGAAGGTGTGCCCCGGCTTTGCCACCAAGGCGGTGCGGATGAGCTGAGAGAGGACATCGGTCACATTTGGATATATGAGCTCCAAGGTCTCAAGATCCCGAGCACGGACGAGCTCTCGCACCTCACCGATAGCCTCGAGGTGATTCTGCGGCAGATTTTGAAGCTGAACGAGCCGACCCGCCCATCTACCGGTCCGGGCTGCTCCATAGTACTGGGTCAGACCACGGACTCGACCATCTGCACAAGCTGCTGAGAGCATCGCCGTGTACTTCTTGGTGGAGGTCTTGCTCAGCATCTGCCGGAGCTCGAGCACTCTCTTGGTGGTCGGGTCGATTGCCTTGGCAAGCAAGTCCTTGACGGCTTCCTTGTCGAGAGAATCAGCATACAAGCCTCGCTCCTCGAGCCACTGCTTGAGCTGGCTCACACTGTTGGGATTTTCCAAGCCTGTGAGCTTCTGCATCTCCTCGGTCAACTCGACACTGTAGTCAGCATCCACCGCCACAGCAGCCTCAGCGAGCTCGAGATCCACAGCGACTCCTCGCTCATTGATGCGAGCATCGAGAGCCCAGATGCGCCGCTCGAACTCTGTCACCGGGTAGGAGGAGAGCCGAGCATATATCTGCTGACAGACCTCTACATCTCGAGCACAGTAGGAGCAGAAGCGCTCCCACTTGTCAAGTGCGTGTTTTGGGTAGTTGCGAGTCCGTCCGCTGTTGACCTTGGTGGGCTTGCAGGGCTTGCAAAAGTAATTGATGAGGAGGGTGCCCTCTTTGATTTTTTGGAGGGGCAGACCCAAGGCTGAGCCTGCCGCATCCAGAGAGAGGGGCAGTCCGTTGTAGGCTGCCAGAATCATGGTGTCCTCCCATTGCTCTGGGGGGAGGTATCTCCCAAACCAACTGCCGAGAGCTGCTCGCTCAAATGCTGAGTTGTGAGCGACCTTGATGACATTCGGGTCGGCGAGCGCAAGCAAAAGCTCCTGCACCTCGCCCGCGACACCCTCATCGAAGTCGATGGGATACGCACACTCGTCAGCCCGCAACATCTCAATGACCCTCACAGGCTCGTCGTCCCATGCGTAGGCGATGAGAAGGATCTCGAAGTCGGGAGCCTCCACATATTTGAAGACTCCCGCCTTGATGTCCGTGCTTGAGTAGGTCTCTAGGTCAATGAACAGCCTGCGCTTACTGCATCCAACCGCCGCCATTGACATCGCCCTCGCTCTCAGCTCCTGCATAGCCGTCATCGAATGCGGAGGCAGTAGCTACAGAGCCACCCAGTGCCTCGCCCTCGGCAAGCTTCTGCACACCGAGCAACTGAGCACTGATGCCCTTCTTGCCGTTGCGGCTGTAGCCATAGAAATTGATGTGGGCTCTGCCGAAGTCGCCGGACTTCAACTCGTTGGGGTCGGTGATGTCATTGCGGAAAGCATCATAGACTCCGGGCTTGCGGTCAGCCTTGGCATTGACGGCGATGACCCAACAGCCCTTGCACTCCTCACCGAACTCCTCGCCATTGGCACGGATGCCATCGCCATCTTTCAGGGTGTGGACAGGCTGAGCAGGCAGAGAGTTGGCACCATTGCGAGCCACGAAGGTCTCACGAGCGGCAGCCATAGCCGCCTTGATTTTCTGGAGGGTAGTGGTGTCGCTCTTAGGAATCAGCAGAGTGACGGAGTACTTGGGCTCGTCGCCGGGATTGTTAGCCTTGGGGGTGAATACATTCAAATAGGAAAAGCGGGCCTTGCCAGTGACTACTTCTGTGTTTCTCATGATTAAAACTCCTTTTGATTAATGGTATTGATTTACTCGAAAGCCTTGCGAGAGGCTTCTTGCTGATTGTAGGCTTCCCGCTTGTCAGTGGCGGGAGCGATGGTAGGACTACCGGGTTTGGTTACGATAAATTGGCTATACAGAGCCGCCTCTTTCTTGCCGATGGACTTCTCCAGTTGGTAGGGGGAGAGAAGCTCGGGCTCGGTCATATATTTCTCCTGAGGCTGACTGCTAGACAGAAGGTCTGCCACGAGCTCGGGGTCAGACCATGCTCTCGAGCCTCGACCCTCCACGACCTTGTAGCCGGGGATCTCCTCGCCGCTCAGCATTTGAGAGAGGGCTCGCTCCTTGACAGCCTTGAGCCATCCAGTGATGAGGCTCTCCTGCTTGAGGATGTCGGCAATCATCCACGGCTGCATGGTGGGCACTGCTGCCTTGCCATCTCCCAAGTTGACCACCTTGAGGCAGTCAGCGGCGAGGGTGGGGCAGTTGCCTGCATGGGGGCAGAAGCGGCAGTGCTCGCCGGAGCAGAAGTCACCCTTGCCTCTTGCTGCCTGCTCAGCGATGGGTCTGACTATGCCGCCCCAAGCCATGAGCTCGACCGCAGGCATCTCCTCGGTGGAGATGTTATTGAGGCGAGGCTGAAAGATGTGCATCACGACCTCGTGGACCTCGTAGATGTCACCGAACTCGTAGAGAGCACCCAAGCTATAGAGCCGCATCTGGGAGTTATTCTCAGCGGAGACCGCCACACCTTGACCGAATTTATAGTCAACGATGTCGAGCCGATTGCCTTGGATGATGATGCAGTCCGCAGTGCCGAAGCCATCCGGCACCCAAGGGGAGAGGTCAAGCCTCTGCTCCAGAAGCACCACGGCGTTGTTGTCGGTGATGAGCTCCTGTATGTAGTCGGCATAGGCTCGAGCACAGTCGAGCATCTCGGCGGTCACTCCGTCATCTTGACCCTTGGGGAGGGGCGGACCGTTTTTAGATGCACCGCTTGCTACCCACTCAGCGACCTCATGGGCGAGAGTGCCCTCACGAGTGAACTCTGTCCCAGTGTTGGGGTACATGGTCGCCGCTACTGCGGAGGGTGGGCACTTGAGCCACCGGGAGGAGCTTGATGCTGAGAGGACTGCATGGGCTCGGGTGCTGTGGTCAATCTTTTTGCTCATTGGCTTCCTCCTTTTGGCAGTCCATGAGATACTGGAATACCAACTTATTCAACACATGAGTGAAGTCGATGAGATCCCCATCGAAGTCGCTCACTCTTTGCAGCAGCAGATGCGCCGCCAAAATAAGGGCAGTAAAATCATCGGTAAAATCATCCTCACCAAAGTCTAATTTGGAAAAGGCATCAAGCTCTCGGTCATCTTCATCTCGATATACATCCATCAGAGCGGTCAAGAAATGAAGTGCTTTCTGCCGTGTCGTTTTCATTTCATCAAGCCCTCCTTGCACCACATGAACTGCAACCACGCACCGACCCACAACATCGCCCATCCCTCAAGAACTAAGAGACCGACGAAGGTGACTTCTGCCGATACATGACCGCAAGCCCGGAGCACTACCAAGAGGACACTCAAGGCGATGGCGACCACTAAGCGGAGGAGCATCGCAATGGTGGCTTTCTTTTTCTTGCGGTGCTTGCTGACCTCAGAGAGCGCTCCGGCTGATGCTACCGCTCGGCGGGTCGCATCGCTAAAGGTCTCAGCATTCCGCTGCCGCTGAGGATTGCCCGCCTCAACTGCGGGATGGATCTCGGGACCGTTTCCTGCCATGTCGTTACCTCCTTAAAGCTTCGCAAGCTCAGCCATGACCTCAGCTCGCTTGTCCTCGGGGACAGCGCTCACAGAGGCGGCGTACTTGTTGATGATTTCCTTGGTGGCTTTCTTAGCCTCGGCACCCTTAGAGACTGCAAGGGTGACAGCTTTTTGGAACTCAGCCAGAGAGACCGGCTTGACTTCGGGAGTCGTTTCTGCTACAGGGTCGGGAGTCGCTTCGGTGGTGTTCTCCTCAACCGGGTCGGCGGCAGGGATCTCCTCCGGCTGATTGGTGGCGGGGGTGAGCACCTCAGCGGTGACCTTCTCCTGCACCTCCTTGGTCTGTGCGTTGGCGAGGACACTGGCCAACAGGGTGACCGCACCCATCAGACCCTCCAACAGCTCTCGGTCTTCCTTGCTCCATTCAATAGTGATATTGCTCATGATGTTCTCCTTTCGGTTTTGTTTAATAATTGATAGGTTATCTTGACTCCATGCTTGCGCTCGAGGATTGTTGCGAGAGCGGCATAGATGCGCTCGGGGCTTGGTGTGTTCGAAGTTTTCATGTCGCCCTCCTTTGTGGCGGTGTTCGATTAAATCGAACTTTTAGGGGTTAAAAAATAAGCATGAATCTCCGCAGGGGGGATATCAAGCTTGTCGGGACCGCTCCAGTCGATTACTTCCTCGAAAGAAATGCGTACATTATTATGTAGCTTTGCGGAAAGATTGGACTTTTTCTGTCCTGTAGCGGCTGCGAATGCGGTGAAAGTGCCGTATTTTTCAACTATACGACCTCTCAGGCGGCGGTAGTCAAATTCTACTCTTGGCAATCTGGTGACCTCCTTCCGGCTGTTTTAGGTGTTCGATTTAATCGAACCGCTGTTATAATAGCAACGACCTTTTCATTTGTCAATAACTTTTTTTCGATTTTATCGAACTTTTTTCTTGATTTGTTCGGTAATGTTTGGTAATATAATAACAAACCACTGGAGGTGTAAAGATATGAGCAATAATACTGGGGAACTTCGAGACAGATTGCAGCAGGCGCTTGACCGCCGAGGATGGAAAGCTGCGGATCTCGTGGAGCGGACTAGAGTGCCTAAGGGTGCCATCAGCTACTACCTCTCCGGCAAGTCGAAGCCTAAGACCGACCGGCTCTACATTATCGCAAAGGCTCTCGATGTGAGCGAGGCGTGGCTTCTGGGCTACGATGTGCCGATGGCTCGAACTGATGACCAAAAGAAAAACGACCAACTGGTCAAGTTGGTCGCAAGATTAAGAGCCGACGATGCCTTTTATAATACTGTGGTTGCGCTTGGGGAACTGGATGAGAGCCAGCTCGAGGCATTCCGTCAGCTAGTCGCTACTATTAAGAAGTAGCTTCAGAATTAGGTCGAGCAGTGTCAAGTCCTCACACTGTCGCAACTGCTCGACAATTTGGTCTATAAGGGTCTGCTTCACCGAGAGCACTCCTTTCATAGTACCGGGGCGGAATACATAAAAAATGTATACACCTAAAAAGTATACTCGCCCGGCTCTCAAAATCTACAAGCAAATCATACCAAAACATTTGTACGATAATACGGACTAATTTAGGAGGGAACACCATGCAAGCAACCGAACACATCACAGACATGGAGCACCTCAACAAGCTCCGCAGCAGGAAAGTCCTCAGAGCGGCTATTTACATACGAGTGAGCACCGCCGAGCAGCGGGTCGAGGGATGGAGTCTACAAGCCCAAGAGGCAGGACTCCGCAAACTGGCAGAGGCTAAAGGGTGGAAGGTAGTCGGTGTATATGCCGATGAGGGCAAGACCGCCCGCAAGCGGCTCAAAGACCGCAAAGCCATCCACCGACTGATGGATGATGTCAAGGCAGGGCTCGTGGACATTATATGTTTTAAGGAGCTCGATAGATGGTTTAGATCCATAAGCGACTTCTACAAGGTGCAAGATGTCCTCGATGCCTGCGGAGTCGATTGGTACTCTCAGCAACAGCCCAACCTTGAGATGCGAACAAAAGAGGGGCGGCTTCAAGTCAATGTGCTCCTGTCCGTTGGTCAAAATGAGACCGATGCAGGCAGTGACCGCATCAAGTACACGAGGCTCTACCTCATACAGCAGAAGCGATGGCCGGGAGGGGCTTGGCAACTGCCCAAGTGCTACACCAAGGACGAGAATCACCATGTAATAATCGACCGGGAGCATGAGCCCTATGTGCGGATGCTAGTCGAGGAGGTGCTCAAGACCAGCTCGGTGCAGACTTCGATGATTCGAGCAAATGAAGCCTATCCCGACTCGGCTATGTTCTACAATAATGTGCAGAGGCTGCTGAGAAATACGATGCTATACGGAGAGTATAAGGGAGTGGTGGACTTTGTAAAAGAGCCATTCATGACGAGAGAGGAGTGGGACCTGCTCCAGACGAGAATCAAGAGAAATGTGCGACCGCAGGACAGGACTTTCTACATCTTCCCAGGTCTGCTCTTTTGCCCAGAGTGCGGCTCTAAGATGACAGCCACGACCTCACGAAAGTCATACAAAAATTGGAGCACCATCTACAAGTACTACCTTTGTCCATATGCAAAGGTGCAACACCGCTGTAGCAATAAGATGGTAGTGCAGGAGCAGGATATCGAGGCACAACTCTTTGAGTATGTCAAGACCTCAGTGGCGGACACCATAGCAAAGGTGGAAGCTATCGAGCACGAGCGCAAGCAGAAGCCCAAGAAGAAAACCAACCGGGCGGCTATAGAGAAGCAACTGGAAAAGCTCGAGGATGTCTACATTGATAGCCCGACCATGACCAAGGAGAAATACGAGAAGCGGAAAGCCGCCATCCTTGCCAAGCTTGTCGAGGACGACCCGGAGGAGAAGCTGCCGGAGCTTGCGGATCTTGAGAAGGTCAAGGCTCTCTTTGAGGGCGACATCGAGGAGACCTACAAGTCTCTCACTCTTGAGGAAAAACGAGAGTTTTGGCGTAACATCTTGACCGAAATCCGCATCGAGGACAAGAAGGTCATAAGTGCGGAATTTTTAAAGTAATAAAGAGGTAACATCATGAGAAAGATTTTTACAGTCATTATATTAGCCGCCACCCTGCTGAGCCTGCTCAGTGGGTGCGGGCAGAAAGAGCTTGAGCCTATCGAAAAGGCTCAGGCTAAAGCTGTTGAGATTGGTCAGCAGTACCTTGATTATGAGATAACAGCAAAGGAAGCCAAGGAGATGCTTGACAGCATCAAGGTGCCGGAGACCGAGGGCAATGGTCAGCTATATCTTGATGCAGACATTGGGGCTCTCGCTTTCCAAATTATATCCCAAAATGGCACCTATGAGAAAATCAAGGAAAAAGTAGACTGGATAGAGTCCCAAGATTATACCGACTGACCGAGGTCGGGCAGCAGGAGCTTGCAGATTAAGTCGAGCAGATTCTCGTCTGTGCATTTCTCAGCCAGTGCGCTGACTGTTTCTCTCAAGTATTGCAGGGTGCTTTGTGTTGTCTCCATGATTAAATCCTCCTCGGTTTTGTGGGTGGCTTTGATTGGATTGTAGCACCTACAAGAAAAATAGCAATGTTCAAATATGATTTTTAGCATGGCAAATTAAACCTAAATACAATCAAATTTTATATGATAGAGGTCAATTATGGAAATTGGAAACGAAAAAGTGCGAGAATATCTCACAGCCCTCAAGAATGCGGGCAAATTTAGCTCTGAGGACATAGCAAACTTGAGCGGCATCCCGCTCCAAACGGTCCGCAACATTTACTCCGGCAAAACCCCCGACCCTCGCTTCGCAACAGTCGCCAAAATCATCATATCCCTCGGCGGCGACCTCAATGAAATCATCGGCTATGAGAAGAAAAAGGAGATTGAGGTCAACAGCACAGTCTCCCTCAAAGAGACCTACGAGATGCGAATCGCTGACCTCGTAAAGTCCTATGAGGAGCGCATCGAGGATGTAAAAGCCTTTTGTGAGCTGCGGCTCGCAGATACCCGGAGATGCTACGAGGACAGAATCGCAGAGCTCAAAGAGTTGCTCTCTAAATAGGAGGGCAGGACATGGGCATCGACTACCGGGAGGGCTATGATTTTATAATGGCATTGCAGCAGGAACTGAGGACCGGTGACCGAGAGGACTACCGGGTCACCAAGGCTCTCGCTGCTACCTACGAGCTACAGGACTACCTCGCCAATCGAATCGCAAAGGCTGTGGCGGATGGCGAGCTCGAGCAAGATCCAGAGGACTAAATAGGCAAAAACACCCTAGAGCGGGCTTTCCGTTTTGGGGTGTTTTTCTAACTTTTCGGGGCTTTTTTGGTGCAACAAGAAAGTGCAACAAGAAGCCCAAGTGCAACCAGAGCTCGGGACCGTGTTGCACCTCGTGGGGTCTGAGAGCCTGTCAAGTGCAACAAGACCATTTTCTTGTTGCATCTCTTGTTGCACTAATACAGATTAAAAAGTCGTTGGTATTACTAGCTTTTTTATACTACTGTAACAACTGTAACAACTGTAACAAGGATTTTATAAAATAGTAAAATAAGGCTGATAGAGTAGTATATAGCTATATATTTACTCTGTTTTAGGGATTATATAGAAAGTGCGTTACAGTTGTTGCAGTTGTTACACCTCCAACTTTTTGAAGTCCTAACTTTTCGGCAAGAAATGCACAGGACAGGAATGCGGACAGCTTTGGAAAGTTGGCAGTCCGTGGCAGTAAAAATCTATTATAGTGGTAGCATCGAGGGACCCGGCGAGAGCTAGGTCTCTTTCTTTTTGTGATGGTCATAAGCATCACCTCCTTTCGGCATATATAAGCTCTAGCCCATAAGTAGGAGCTCTATTGGTAGTAGCACCAGTGCAATTCTGGCAGGGCATAAGCTATGGAAGATTAGCCTAATGGTAAGGCAGCAGTCTAGAAAACTGACATAGGGCGCAAGTCCTTTGAGGGTTCGAGTCCTTCATCTTCCGCCATACGGAACAGTAAGCATAATAGGTACTGCGGCGGATTGCTAATCCGTTCACCGATGGACTTTGGTGTGTAGGTTCGAGTCCTGCCTGTTCCGCCAACAACCCAAGCAAGGAGCCTGAGAGATGCTGACTCAAAAGCAATTCTACAAGACCAAGGCATGGCAGAGAGCTCGGTGGGCTTTCATCCAGTCACGCCTTGCAGTTGATGGTGGGCTGTGTCAAGTCTGTGGTGAGGAGCCGGGGCTGATAGTCCATCATAAGATATGGCTCGACGATGAGAACTGCAACGACCCGGAGGTGGCGCTCAATGCTGACAACTTCTTGTATGAGTGTCAGACTTGCCACAACAAGGAGAGAGATCCACGGAAAGCTACACCGGGGCGGTGTCTATATGGTCCAGATGGCGAGATAATTCGCAATTGCCAATACTGAAACACGAGCAGACTCCCCCCATTTCCCGAAAAATTCGAGGCCGGTGGGAGAC
>JAEIGA010001571.1_pt1 | contig 35738 bp, 32 predicted proteins | sample 9270691 | NCBI WGS metagenome assembly JAEIGA01 (sample SAMN17057246, study PRJNA624740) | gut metagenome | biome: biome; isolation source: fecal sample | host: Bos grunniens | place: China: Xizang | collected 2019
CAACTGAGCTACACCCGCCATTATGGTGCGCCTGAAGGGATTCGAACCCCTGACCCTCGGCTTAGAAGGCCGATGCTCTATCCAACTGAGCTACAGGTGCATAACTAAAGCCCTTGATTTTTTGTTTGGAGCGGGTGATGGGAATCGGACCCACGCAGCCAGCTTGGAAGGCTGGAATTCTACCATTGAACTACACCCGCAACCCTTTTTCTACAAACAATGCCTATGAATTATAACAAAATGTGCTTTTATTGTCAACTGTTTGCAAATTGTTTTTTAAAAAATTTATCGAAAAAAATTTTATGCTTAAAATTAGCAAAATATAAGGATAACAAAAACGAAAATCTTTGACATAAAATTTAAATATTTGTATAATTGTATTATTAGAATATAAGAATAATAATGTTTACTTGTTTGGGGGAGCGTTATGTATAAAGCCTTATACAATTCTTGGCTTAATAGTGGAAAACTAAACGAAAAAGAGATAAAAGAGTTAAAATCTATTGCCGAAAATGAAAAGGAAATAGAATATAGGTTTGGCAAAGAGTTAGAGTTCGGCACGGCGGGAATGCGTGGCATTATTGGGCTTGGAACTAACATGATGAACGTTCACGTTGTTAAAAAAGCAACGCAAGGTCTTGCTGAATACATAAAGACTTTGGGTAAAGACGCTATTAAAAGTGGCGTTGTTATTTCATACGACACAAGGCGTTGCTCTTATGATTTTGCTTATGCAACGGCGTTGGTGCTTGTTTCTAACGGCATTACCGCACATTTGTTTAGAGAAGTGCACCCTGTTCCAATGCTCTCTTTTGCGGTTAGGGAGATGAAGGCTGTTGCAGGCGTTATGATAACGGCAAGCCATAACCCAAAAGAATATAACGGCTATAAAGTTTATGGCAGTGACGGTGCACAAATGTCAGTTGAAAGCACCAAAGAAGTGGTTAAGTTTATCGACCAAATTGGCGATGCTTTAAGCGATAAAATTTTGTGTGATGAAAGTAAAACAAAACTTATCAAAGTCGTAAGCAAAAAGATAGATAAAAAATATTATAAAACCATAAAAAAACTTTGCTTATCAAAGCAAGCGGTTAAAAAAATAGGCAAAAACATTAAGTTGGTTTATACGCCTGTTCACGGAAGTGGCTATATTCCTGTCACAACCATCTTAAAAAAACTTGGAATTTTGGCGACCCTTGTACCAGAACAAACTGTTAAAGACACAGAGTTTAGCACGGTAAAGGTGCCTAACCCAGAAGTAAAAGAAACGCTTGCTTTGGGCATAAAACTTGCCGACTTTAAGGGGGCAGACGTGGTGTTTGGCACTGACCCTGACTGTGATAGGCTTGGCGTTGCAGTAAGAAACGATAAGGGCGAATTCGTTGCCCTTTCAGGCAACCAAACGGGCGTGTTGCTTTTAGATTACGTGCTTAAAAGGTTAAGTGAAAGTAAAAACATAACCAAAAAAGGCTTTGTTGTTAAGAGTTTTGTTTCCACTTCGCTTGCAAAACTTATTGCAGACGATTATGGCGTTGAACTTATTGAAACGCCTGTTGGCTTTAAGTTTATAGGCGAAAAAATCAAACAACTTGACGATACGGGCAAAAGAGAATTTATCTTTGGCTTTGAAGAAAGTTGTGGGTATTTGCGTGGAACGCATTGTAGGGATAAGGATGCAGTCGTTGCAAGCATGCTCTTTGCCGAAATGATTTGCTATTATAATTATATGGGTGTGGGCATTTATCAAAGGCTTATGGAAATTTACGATAAGTATGGTTTTGTGTTCGACACCAACGTTAGCACGGCTTATAGCGGGCTTAACGCTATGAAAGAAATGAACGCCGTTGTTGACAAAATGAAAGAGATTAAGATAGACAGTTTAGGTGGCGTAAAAGTTTTAGCGACGAGGGACTATTCAAAAGCACAAAAAACGCTTGCTGACGGCAGTGTGGAAAAGATTGAGTCGCCACCAACCAATGCCGTTTATTATGAACTTGAGAGCGGGGGGTTTGTTTGTGTTAGACCAAGTGGCACCGAGCCAAAACTAAAAGTTTATTATTCGCTTAAAGAAAAAGATATGGAAAGTGCAACTAACCTTTTTGAAAAAGTTAAAAGTGACTTTGAAAAATATTTATAAAGAAGATAAAAAGAAAAATGACCGAAACTTTCGGTCATTTTTTCGTTTGTCATTAACATCTATTGTTTTATATCGTTATTTTCATCTTCTTGTGTTTGAATATGAAAAAGTTTAAACACGAAAGATGTAAACTCTCCAAAAGCATGTGCAATTTTTTCTGAAAGTTTTTTAATTTTTAACAACTTGAATATTTGTGTTCTTATAAAATCAAGGAACAAGCAAACTGTCATAATGCAAAGGCTAACGCCTATAACTAACAACAAGCCTAATAAAATAGGTTGCTCAATTATCCAAACAAAACTATTTTTCATAAGTGCAAATACAATGGGATTACAATGGATTAAATACACGCCAAAAGATAATGGTGCGACAAATCCAATTGTTTTAGCAACTTTTTTGTTAAAGTTGAGTTTAGAAAAAGCCAAAACTAAAAATATAGAAGACATGGCTATAGTTGGTGAAGTATAAGAAACTAAAACGTTGAGAAAAACAGGACGTCTTAAGATTTTATTTGTTAACAGACCAATTACTATTCTGCTTGCTATGGTTATGGCAATTAAAATAAAAAAAAGCGAAAGGCAACGCAAAAAAGAATAGTTTTTAAAAGGCTTATACTTTGATATATATGCACCAACCAAATATAAAATTGCAAGCCATAATACCGAATAACCATTATTTAAATTTGAAACGCTCGTATATAGTTGAGTCCAACAACAAAAAATGATAAAGCAAAAATATGCAGTTGATTTTAATACTGATTTTGGCACAATGTCAATAATTGTGTCTAAAATCGGCATAAAAAAGAACAAGCAAAAATATGCAGAAAAATACCAATAACCTTTTATAGAAGGGAAGAAATTGAAGAAAACGTTTGATATAGAAATAGGCGTGTTATTTTTAAGCAAAAATATCAAATCTATTCCAGCAATAATCACTGCAAAAAACAAAACTTGAAAACATAAGTTTATTATGCTTGAACCTTTGTGCTTTGACTTATAACCAACTAATCCAGAAATTATCGCATAAATATTTACAGCACCATAACACAAAATTTCTAATGCCCAAAACACTTCGCCTTCAAAAGTCAAATTGCTTACGTTGCCTAAAATTCCGCCTTGACCTAAGACGTGCAAAATAACCACCATAAGCATTGAAATTATTCTTAATAAATCAATACCATAATTGCGTTCTTTTTTAACAATTTTTTCTTCCATACTTTTCCCTCGTATAATTATTTTATTCTAAATTCATTTCGGCGTGGAGCATAAGCATTGAAAGGGCAGTGATTGATGCCGTTTCAGTCCTTAAAATTCGTTTTCCCAACGAGATTGAAGTGCCAACAGTTTTTGCAAGTGCAATTTCGTTATCACTAAACCCGCCTTCTGGTCCTATTAAAACGCCAACCTTAAAACCCTTTTTAATTTTTGCAAGTGCGTCGATTGTGCTTTTAATTCCTTGCTCGTTTTCATAAGGTATTAAAAGCAGGTCAAGTTCACTTGCTTTTTCAAGCGACTGCTTAAAGGAAAGGGGGGCAGAAACGGTTGGAATAAAAGCACGCTTGCATTGTTTTGCGGCACTTTCAGCAATGGCATTAAACCTTTCTGTTTTTGACTTAACTTTATTAGGCTCAATTTTAACAACCGAGCGTTCCATTTGAACGGGGATAATTTCTTTAACGCCAAGTTCAACTGCTTTTTGAATTATAAGTTCAAGTTTATCGCTTTTTGGAAGCCCTTGGAATAAATAAATATCAATATTAAGTGAAGTGTCTAAATAGTCCTTTTCGATAATATCTGCAATCAAATAATCGGAAAAAATCTTTTTAATTTGGCAAAGACAATTTTTATTATCAACGCTGATTAAAAAGTTATCCTTTTCTTTCATACGGACAACGTTAATAGCGTGGAAAAAATCGTTTCCGTCAACTTTAACTGTATTTTCGCTTAAATTTTCACTTTTAACAAAAAAATTATGCATAATTCACCTACAAAAAATTGTATCAAAAAATTTCAATTAAAGCAAGTGAAAATTTCCAAATAATTTATACAAATAAATTATTGTCTGAACATCAATTTCATTGACTTAATAAAATCAAAGGAATATAATAGCATTATGTCGTGTGTATAAAGGAGCAAAAAATGCTAGGAAAAAAGAAGTTTGATTATTCTTGGGTGATTATAGGCGTCAGTGCATTTATGATTTTTATTGTGCTTGGCTTATGCAGTTCAACCAAGGGAATTTTCTTAAAGGCAATAACGAGTTATAACGACCTTGACCAAGGGCCTTTTGCCTTTTCAAATACTTTTAGGTATATTACAACGTCCATTGTAAATATCTTTTTTGGCACGTTAGTTTTAAAACTTGGCGTAAAAAAACTTATAGCCTTTGGCTTTTTGTCATTGGTAATCTCAATGCTTTTGTTCGCTTTTTCATCAGAACTATGGGGCTTTTATTTAGCGGGCGTCTTTTTAGGGTTAGGGCTTGCTTGGACAACCACAACCATGGTTGGTTATATTATCAACAAATGGGTTAAGAAAAACCGTGGAACGGTTATGGGCTTTATTCTTGCCACAAATGGAATAGGTGCATCTATTGCAACAAACATTTATATGCCGATAATCAACGCAAGCGTCACAGGTTATAAAACGGCTTACCTTATAATTGCAGTCTTGGTTGCGGTTGCTGGCGTTGTTGCAGTAATTTTTATTAAAGACAGAAAATTAGAAGACGGCGAAAAAATGTCAACAAAAAAACAAAAGGGTGACGATTGGGTTGGTATCGACTCTAAAACGGCGTTTAGAAAACCTTACTTTTATTTGACAATGGTTTGCGTTTTTGTGACCGGTTTGGTTTTACAAAGCGTGACGGGTGTTTTTAATCACCATATGGAAGTGTCTAATATCGATAAAGGCACAATGCAATTGGTGACCACCGTTTATACGTTTATCTTAACCTTTACCAAATTTTTAACAGGCTTTATGTACGATAGGTTGGGTTTAAGAAAGACAATGACCATAAATTATACTTGTTCGGTTGTTTCAATGTTGATGATGGCATTGATTAACCCAACACCTACGGGAATTGTGTTCTGCTTTGTATATGCAGTTGCAGTTGACATAGCGTTGCCACTTGAAACCATAATGCTACCTATCTTTGCGGGCGATTTGTTCGGCAGAAAAGATTATGCAAAAATGCTTGGCATTTGCGTTTCAGTAAATACCGCGGGCTATGCGGTTGGTTCGCCAATTATGGGATTTGTTTTTGACGCTGTTGGCTCATACGTTCCAGCATTTTACGTCAGTGCAGGTTTAATGCTTGCAACAGTTATCATAATGCACTCTGTTGTAAGCAGTGCTAACAAGGAAAAGAAAAGGATAGAGTTAGAATTGGCAAATAGCCAAAAGACAACAGAACAAGTTGCTGTAAATCAATAATTTGATTATAAACAAAAAAATAAAGGCTGTTTATCAAGTTTGGTAAACAGTCTTTTTTATTTAATTTTAGATAACCCACTCGCCGTCATTAAAAATCTCAACGCTAGTGCCGTCTTTTTTAACGCCGATAACGTTAAGGTCAGTAGTTCCAATCATAAAATCTTCGTGTTCACTTGAGTCGTTTGCACCCAACTTTTCAAGTTCTTTTAAGGTTAGATTTGCACCGTTTTTGATAGTGGTAGGGTAGGCTTTACCTATTGCCAAGTGGCAACTTGCATTTTCATCAAACAAGGTGTTAAAAAACAAAACCTTGCTCTTTGCAATAGGCGAGTTTTTGCCGATAAGTGCCACTTCGCCAAGGCGTTTAGTTCCCTTATCGGTGTTTATAAGTTGCTTTAATGCCTCATACCCTTTTTGAGCGGAAAAATCAACAATTTTTCCATTTTTGAAAGTGATAGAAAACTCATCAATCACTTGTCCGTTAGAGCATAGTGGCATCGCACTTTTTAAAACGCCGTCAACACGCTCTCTATGTGGTGCGGTAAACACTTCTTCGGTTGGCATATTTGCCATAAACATCGTTCCGTCTTGTGCTTTTTCTAACGCACATTGCCAAATGTGGTTTTCAGCAAGCCCAACTTTTAGGGAAGTGCCTTTGTTATTAGAAAAATGCAAATATTCAAAGTCCATATCGTTTAAGAATTTTGCTCTGCTGTTTAACTTGTCAATATGCTTGTTCCAAGCATCGATTGGGTCCTTTTCATTAATTCGCATACAAAGTTCAATTTGCTCTGACAAGGCTTTCATTGGGTTTTTCTCAAGTGGGAAAACCTTTTTTGCCCATTTATTTGTCGGCACTGAAACAACGCACCAACGAATAGCGTTTGCCATCATGTTGTCCGAAAACTTTTTTAACGCTTTTGCCTTTGCTTTGCTTACGGCAAAAAGTTTTTCAGACGGAATATTCTTAAACGCCTCTGGGTCGTCTGCTGAAACGGCAACGTAGCAAAACCCTTTTTTCACCAAGTCGTTTTTGCTATCCACAAGCCATTTTGGTATATCGGTTAAAGCGTTGATATCAGCGTATTTATACGAAAGTTTTTCAATCTCTTCATTTTGCCAACGCACTCTTACTATGCTTGCACCCGCTTTATAGCCAGCCTTGGTTAATGCAACGGCAAAATTGCTTTTTTCAACAGGGCAAGAAATTTCTAATCCTTGACCTTTTTGAAGATTGACGCCTATTTTTATTATCAAGTCTGAATATTGCTCTAATGCTTTTCCTTTTAACATAACCAACACCTAAAATGTTTTTTATTATTTTAACTAACCGATAAAATTATGTCAAGCATAATGTAAGCAAAAAGTCTTTATAATGCTTTATGCTTTATTTAATCAACAAAAATTTACAAAATTGCTTAAAAAAAGCCTTTAATTAAGTTTAAATTTTTGATATGCATTGACAATTAATTATATTTGTAATATAATTTATTTTGATATATTATATAGACCGTGGGGAATAATGGGCATTTTAGAGAAAATAGAAAGTCCTTTAGACATAAAAGGATTGAATATAGATGAACTTAATAGTCTTTCAAAAGAGTTAAGGGAAAAGATAATTGAAACTGTTAAAAACAACGGCGGGCATTTATCTTCAAACCTTGGCGTTGTTGATTTGACGGTTGCCCTTTATAAAGAATTTGATTTTTCTTCTGATAAACTTATTTTTGACGTTGGGCATCAATGCTATGCCCACAAAATTTTGTCGGATAGAAAAAATAATTTTTCTTCTTTAAGGCTAGACGGCGGAATTTCGGGCTTTCCTAACGTTGAAGAAAGTGGTTATGATGCTTTTTGCGTTGGACATGCAGGGACTTCTATTTCGGCAGGGTTAGGATACTGCACGGCAAGAGATAAACTAAATCAAGACTACACGGTTGTTTGCGTGGTGGGCGATGGGTCGCTTGCCAACGGCTTGAATTTAGAGGCTTTGTTCTCTTCGCACGTTAAGCCAAAAAACTTTATCGTTATTGTCAATGATAACGGAATGTCAATTTCCAAAAACACGGGTGGCTTTTACAAATTAATTTCTAAAAGCACAACAAAGCGTGGGTATTTGGGCAGTAAGAAAGTTTTAAGAAAAATATTCGGCTCGTCTTTTATTACAAAGGCACTTGCATCGTTTAGAGATTTTGTTAAGCGAGTTTTCAGTAAGAACAATTACTTTGAGCAGTGCGGATTTAAATACGTTGGTGCTTTCGATGGCAACGACATCAAAGAATTAACCACTATTTTACAGCAAGTTAAAGATGTTGCTAAAAACAAGGCGGTTGTCCTTCACGTTAAAACCAAAAAAGGAATGGGATATGTCGAGGCTGAAAATCAGCCTGATAAGTACCACGGCGTTGGCAAAGATTTGATTTGCGATAACGGAACTTTTGCAAATGCACTCGGTCAAAAACTTAACAGCCTTATTGAAAAGGATAGTTCAATAGTTGCCATCACGGCAGGTATGAAAGATGGCACGGGGCTTGTCGCAGTTGAAAAAGAACACCCAGATAATTTTATAGACGTTGGTATTGCAGAAGAATATGCCGTCACTTTGGCTTCGGGTATGGCTATTGCGGGGCTTAAACCTGTGGTTGCTATATATTCGACCTTTTTGCAAAGGGCTTATGACCAAATTTTGCACGACGTCTGTTTGCAAAATTTACCCGTTGTTTTTTGTTTGGATAGGGCAGGACTTGTTGGGCAGGACGGTAAAACGCACCAAGGTGTGTTTGACATAAGTTATCTTTCACATATGCCTAATATGAAAATTTTTGCACCTAATACCGACGTTGAATTTTGCGACCTTTTAGATTATGCGTTTAAGTTGAATTGTCCTGTTGCTATAAGGTATCCTAAAAATTCATCTTTACAAATACAAAACGTTTGCTTTGAGCAAAGTTTATGGACGCAAATAGTTAAGGGTGAAAAATTGAACATTCTTGCAGTAGGGCCAAATATGTTATCGCTTGCTATCTCTTGTGCTGAACAGTTTGATGGCGTTGGTGTTATTTCGGTTAGAAGTATTAAGCCGTTAGATGAAACGGTTTTAATGCAAATAAAAGATAAACCTATCATTGTGCTTGAAGAAAATAGTGCTATCGGTGGGGTGAACACGCTTATCTCTCAATTTTATGCAAAAAACCATATTGGCGTGGATTTGAGTGCTTTAGGTGTTGAAGATAAATTTGTTGAGCACGGCTCAATTGAAAATCAGTTAAAAGAAACTTGTTTGGATAAACAAGCGTTAATTAAGGAAATATCTTATCATATTAACAAAATAGGTGGAGAAAAATGAATAAATACTTAAAATCAGTCGGTTATGTTTTGCTCGACATGCTTGTGACCTTTGTATCTTATTTCTTAATCTTGCGTGTTTTAACGTACGATATAGGTTGGGTTATTGAAGATGCGTTTACTTATCTACTAATAGGTATGGGCGTGGTCGTGTTCTTAAACTTTATTCTTGGGCTTTACACAGGTATTTGGATGTACGCTGGGTTTTGGGAAGCCATAAGAATAGGTTGCTCTGCAATTCTTGCGTTATTTTTCAATTTGTTCGTTGCAGCAATTAGCGAATCTTTATCAGTTGAATGGGCTATCATTACAACTTTCTTCACCTACATAATAATTTTTATAACAAGGTTTTTGCCAAGACTAAAAAATTCGCTTAAAAAATATCTTAACAAAAAAGCCGTTGCGGATGGTTATAAAAAGGTTTTATTAGTCGGTGCAGGAAGCACTGGTGCAACCCTTATTCGTGAAATTAGAAACTCTTACGTTTCTGATATGGACCCTGTTGCCGCTCTTGATGACGACCCAAATAAGATTAAAAGATACGTTAGCGGTATAAAGGTTGTTGGCAACACTCGTGAAATTGAATATTTTGCTAAAAAATTGGGCGTGCACGAAATTATTATCGCAATGCCATCGGCAGACAAAAAAGTTGTCAGTAGAATTATTTTCGATGCCCAAAAAACAGGCTGTAAAGTAAAAACCGTTTCGGGGATTTTTTCTAACAGTGGTGCGGGCGTTTCGGTTTCAGACATTAAAGACGTTAGTATTGACGACCTTTTGGGTAGAGAGCAAATTAAGGTTAATCTAGACGATATTTTAGGGTATATTGAAGGCAAAACCGTTCTAGTGACGGGTGGTGGCGGTTCAATCGGAAGCGAACTTTGCCGTCAGATTGCAACCCATAACCCACAAAAATTAATTATCGTTGATATTTATGAAAATAACGCTTACGACATCGAACAAGAATTGATTAGGAATTTGCCTAACTTAAATCTATTGGTGTTGATTGCAAGCGTTAGAGATAAAAAGAAAATTGATAATATTTTTGAAACTTATAAGCCGGAAATAGTTTTCCACGCAGCAGCACATAAACACGTTCCGCTTATGGAAACAAGCCCAAATGAAGCAGTTAAAAACAACGTTATCGGCACTTTCAACGTCACCGACGCTGCTGGCAGAAATGGCACACAAAGATTTGTGCTTATAAGCACAGACAAAGCCGTAAACCCAACCAACATTATGGGTGCGACAAAAAGAATTTGCGAAATGATTATTCAAGCAATGGATAAAAAGTACGACACAGAGTACGTTGCTGTTCGTTTCGGAAACGTGTTAGGCTCAAATGGTTCGGTTATTCCGCTATTCAAAAAGCAAATTAAAAACGGTGGCCCTGTCACTGTCACACACAAAGATATCGTTAGATATTTTATGACCATTCCAGAAGCCGTCAGCCTTGTTTTGCAAGCGGGTGCTTATGCTAAAGGTGGGGAAATTTTCGTTCTTAATATGGGCGAGCCTGTTAGAATTTACGACTTGGCAGAAAACTTAATAAGGCTTTCTGGTTTTGAGCCAAACGTGGATATTGATATTAAGATTATCGGGTTAAGACCTGGCGAAAAACTTTACGAAGAACGTTTGATGGAAGAAGAAGGTTTGCAAGAAACCGAAAATAAAATGATTTCCATAGGCAAGCCTTTGGAAATCAATAAAAACTTATTTACTAAAATTAAAGAGTTAGGCAAAGAAGCCATTGAAGAAACCGACAAGATGAAAGAGTTGGTTAGCGAGCTTGTGCCTACGTACAAAATTGATAAAAGAAATTAATTGAATGTAGGGATTTTAACAAACAATGGTAGTGGCTTGTCGTCGCTACCGTTTTTGTTAAAGTGACCAACGAGTGTGATTAACGTTGTCATAAATAAAAGAACAATGTTAAACTCGCCATTATCAATCGTTCCATAAACAGCGAACATAATAAATGCAATAAAAACAAGTTCACCTAAAATTGTGTTGTTTTTAAGAAGGTATTTTACTCTAACAAAATAGTATATGATATAAGTTATCATACCGACTGAACCTGCACACGCTAAAACATGAAAAATAGTTGAGTGGAAGAACCCGTTGTAAGGGTGAATTTCTATAATAGCGTCAAGTGCTGCTCTACCACCGCCTAAACCTATACCAAAGATAGGATAATTTAGGAAAGTATCAATGGAAAGTTCATAAGCCCAAATTCTGCCATTGCCTGATGAAGATTCGGTTATAAAGGCTAATAAGTCTTTAAAGCAAAACAACGCAAATATCAAAAGTCCAACGATAATTATTGTAAATAAGGTAAAAAACAAAATCTTTATGAATTTGAAATTACGTCTAAAACAATTTTTATAAACAAAGAGCATTAAGAAAGGCGTTGCGATAAGTAATGACGCCAATGCCCCGTCGCTGCCAGAAACGAACATACAAGCGTATAAAAACAAAATTTCAATAAACCACGCCCAGACTGCCTTTGATGAAAGGGCCATATAACAGCAAAGTGGCACGGCAAGTAAGATAATGTTAGCTATATGGTTTGTGTTTGCCCAACAAAAGCCAGGGATACGTGGAAACCAAGTATCTGCCCCAAATAAAACGTCTGTAAGTTTAGCATAGCAAAGTTGAACGCAAGCAAGCGAAACAGCAATTATAAAGGATATGCACACATATTTTCTATAATCAACTTTATCATTTAGTTTAACTTTGTTGTAAAAGAAAAAGTGTATGACAAGTGGCATAATGCCTGAAATAAGGTAAATATCAAGAGCCTTAAAATAATTTTTTGCGTTGTTTGAAAAAACGCCACTTATTAAGAAAACCACGTTTAAGACAACTAAAAAGTAGAAAAATCCGTCTAACTTAAAGTTCTTAACAGGATACTTTATCATATGAAAGACTATTGAAAGGCCGATTAAAGAAAATAAAATTATACAGTAAACCAAGTTGTCAGCAAACGCCGTTGTCGTATTCCTAAAACACATAGGTATCATAAGCATTAGCGGGATTAACGGCAAAAAGTCATCATAAAAAATAAAAATAAAACAGATTAATAAAGCCGTGATAGTAAACCCGATTAATTGCAAGTTGGCCACCCAAAATAAAAGGATAAGCATACTTGCAAGAAGAGGCATAAAGAAAGAATAAACGTATTCATCACACTTTTCTCTAACAACACTTATTAAATTGTCAAACTTTTTCATAAAGGTAAACATGAAAAAAGTATAACATAAAAACAAAAAACTTGCAACTTAATATATTAATGTATGTAAAAATTTGCAAATTTAGAACAAAAATGGTTTATTTATATTTAAAGTTTATGATATAATATAAAAGTAAAAATATAAAAAGCGGTAAAATTATCGATAAAATAAAGTAGGAAAAAATGAAAAAGCACTCAACTTTAAAATGGATAATGAAAAAATCTGAAAAAGAGAATTGGAAAATAATTGTTTTGCTTATTGCCAACGCTCTTTTTTCGGCATTATCAATAGTTTTTGCACTATTCATTAAAGGCGTGATTGACAGTGCAACGTCATATAACTCACAAAGGCTGGTGTCTTTTGCCGTTGCAATTATAATAGTTGTAATATTGCAGTTTGTGTTTAGAATTTTTATAAACTGTTTGCAAGAAAGAATTCAAGCCCGCCTTGAAGTGAGATATAAAACTCAACTTTTTAACAGTGTTTTAAGTAAAAAGCACGAAAAAATCACGGGTTATCACAGTGGCGAACTTATGACAAGGCTAACTAGTGACGTTGCTATTGTCAGCGAAGGCGTTGCAACCATTTTGCCAACCGTTGTTTCGGCTGTTGCAAGGCTTGTTTGTGCAGTGGTTGCCTTAATTATGCTAGATTGGATATTTGCCGTTGCTTTTTCGGTTGCTGGGTTAATGGTGTTTTTAGTTTTAACACTACTTCGTGGCAAATTAAAAAGTTTCCATAAAAAAGCCCAAGAAACTGATGGAAAAACACGCTCTTTTATGCAAGAATGTATAGAAAACTTGCTTGCAGTTAAAGTTTTTTCGGTAAACTCAAAAATTGAGGGGCAAGCAACAGATTTGCAAGAAGAAAACTTTAAGATAAAAATGAAAAGAAGAAACTACGCCGTGCTAGGAAACGCTGTGTATAACTTTATATTCAGTGCGGGATACTTGTTTGCTTTGATATACGGCGGTGTAAAAATATTAAACAGAGCGTTAAGTTATGGCTCGTTATCAGCAATTTTGCAACTTGTAAACAACGTGCAAGTTCCATTTATGGCATTATCAGGTGTTATGCCAAAATATTATTCAATGCTTGCATCTGCCGAGCGAATTATGGAAATCGAAGAGATTGAAAGCGAAAAGATTGACGAGCAAATTGATGCGATAAAAACGTATAATGATTTGAAAGGTATAGCCATTGAAAACGTCAACTTTACTTACGACAGGGATAAAGTTTTAAGCGACGCATCGCTTTATATAAATAAGGGTGATTATATCGCAATAACAGGCACTTCTGGTGTGGGGAAAAGCACGCTTATTAAACTTTTGCTTGGCGTTTATCCATTAGATAACGGGCAAGTTTATTTAGACACCAAAGACGGCAAAGTGTTGCTTGACGTCAACTCAAGGCGAATTTTTTCTTACGTTCCGCAAGGCAATATGCTGTTTAGTGGCACGCTAAAAGAGAACATTACTTTTATAAACAGTTCGGCAACTGATGAAGAAATTGATTTTGCACTTGAAATAAGCCAAGCCAGAGAGTTTATAAACGAACTTCCACAAGGCTTGCAAACGGTGGTGGGTGAAAACGGCGTGGGCTTATCAGAAGGCCAAATTCAAAGGATAGCAATTGCAAGGGCAATTTTAACAAAGTCACCTATAATCTTGCTTGATGAAGCGACAAGTGCCCTTGACGAGCAAACCGAACAAAAAGTGCTTGAAAACTTAAAACAACTTGAAAACGTGACCTTGTTAATAGTATCGCACAAAAAAGCAATGCTTAAAATTTGCAACAGAACTATTCAAATTAAGGACAAAAAGATTAAAGAAATAACAAAAACCGCATAAAATCGTTCAAAAAAAACTAAAAAATGAAAAAAATTGAAAAAAAAGGTGCCTTTTTTTGAATTTTATGTTAGAATAGATTAGATATATATGAAATATGTAGGGAAAAGATATGACTATTAAGGAAATTTGTTCTCATTTCGCGATTGGTGGAGAATACGTTGGTTGTGAAGAAAATTTTTCTGGGAACATAAACAACACTTTCAAAGTGACCTTTATGCGTGATGGGGATATTAAGGAATATATCCTTCAAAAAATCAACAAGCAAGTGTTCACTTCGCCAGATAAGGTTATGGATAATATCGTTCGTGTCACAGACCATATCCGTTCAAAGGTTGTTAAAAGATGTGGTTGCACAAGAACGGGCGTTTTAAGGGCTTTCCCATCTTTACAAGGCGACTCTTATTACGTTGTTGATGATATTGGGCAATATTGGCGTTGTTATAGGTATATAAAAAATTCAACCACCTATGATGCTTGCGATGATTTATCGTTAATTGAAAAAATGGGCGTTGCGTTTGGTAAATTCCAAAATGACTTGGTTGATTTTGATGCAAGTTCGTTGTTTATCACAATACCTGACTTTCACGACACTAAAAAAAGATACAAGGCGTTTAGAGAAGCAATCGCACTTGACCCGTTAAAGAGGGTGCAAAAGGTTGAAGGCGAAATCGCCCAACTTTTAGAATTTGAACAAAAGGCTTGCCAACTTCAAGAACATATTGACAAAAAGCAAATACCTTTAAGGGTGACGCACAACGACACAAAGTGCAATAACGTAAGTTTTGATAAAGAAAGTGGTGAAGTGCTTGCCGTTTTGGATTTAGACACGGTTATGCCTGGTGCTGTGGCCCACGACTTTGGTGATGCAATAAGATTTATCGCAAACTCAAGAAAAGAGGACGACCCAAATTTTAAACTTGTAAAGATAGACCTTGATAAGTTTGAAAGTTTTGCAAAAGGTTTTGTTGGCGAGATTAAAGATTTATTGACCGATTTAGAAAAACAAACACTTGTTTTGGGCGTGTTTACTATGACGGTTGAAGTTGCCGTTAGATTTTTAACAGATTACATTTTAGGCGACGTTTATTTTAGAAATAAATATCCTGGACACAACGTGGACAGAACGAAGAACCAAATTGCTCTTGCAAAAGATATGCTAAAAAACTTTGATAAAATGCAAGAGATTTTACAAAGATACTTATAGGGGAAAGGTAATGGACGAACAAAAAAACACAAAAGTGCAATCTAATTTGATTAGAGATATTCTTTTCGTCATAAGAAGAAACATTATATTGGCACTTGCCGTTATAATCTTGGTTTCGGGCATTGGCGTTGGATATTCATATTTGAGAAAACCAAATTACGTTGCAAGCAATAGAGTAAGTTTTTCTATTGGCGGTGGCACAACAGCATCTATTAACGAAATTAGGCAATACGTTGACACGGTTGTCGATTTTTGTGATGAAGGCGTTGTGTTAGACAGAGCAAACGCCTATTACGTTGAGTGGGTGGACTATTATAAAGACCAATTAAAAGACGTTAAAGAGTTCTATAATGTTTTTGAACAAGCAGGACAAACTATTGAAAATCCTGATGGAAGCAAAACCATTCAATATAACGACTTGTTCTTAAACTACACAAGGCCAACTGCAAACGGTTCTACTTCGTTAAAAGACGAAACTTTCTTAACGGCGGGAAACATAAGCACCGAAACTGCTAAAAACGATGATGCAACAAACTGGGTGTTTAACGTTAAATATACTGATAGAACAGAGCAAGACGCTTTGGAAAAAATCATTATTTTAGTTCTTGCGTATAAACACGAACTATATAGTGACGCACAAATAAAACCATATTTTACAAACCTAAACGTTAAAATAAGCAACTTGGGATTAGATGGCATATCAAAGGACGTTTCTAAAACAAAAATTATTATAATTGCAGTTATATTAGGCGTTGTCCTTTCATTATTAGTCGTTTATTTAAAGAACTTGTTTGACAACACTGTTAAGGAAAGGGAAGACCTTGAAAGATTAACAGGCGTTGCTGTTTTAGGGTTTATAACGGATAGAAAGGAGGAAGCAAATGGAAAATAACGCACAAAACCAAAAAAGTTTTCCTTTCTTACGTTTGTTAAGAGTAAATGCATTATTAATCGCTTTAATAACAGTTTTGTTCACTTTGTTCGGCGTGTTGTATAACTTTTTATTCGTTAAGCCTGTTTACACTGTAAGCCGTTCTGTTATTTTAAGAACAGAACTTGTTGACATTACTGATGAATCTACCAATGCAGCACTTGCAGAACTTGTTATTGTTCAAATGAACCAACACTTTACAAGTTCAGATTATGTTAGTAAAGCAAACGCAAAATTCAAAGAACAAAACCCTGATATAAATTCTTCAATAAATTCAGGCTCAATAGGTATTATCTATAATGAAGAAAGTTTAATTTTCAAAATTGCATATAGCGATTATGATAAAGAATTGGCTGCGAAAAAACTTATTGCTATTTATGACGTTAATACCGAATATTTTGAAGAAGAATTTGAGTTTATCGTTGAACTTATCCCAACCGATAATTCTGTAAACGATAACAGCAGATTTTTAGTTTCGGTTAGCAACGAAACTATGAAATACGTGTTTTTAGGTTTTGGTTTAGGCTTGGTTATAGCTCTTGCAGTTGTGTTAATTAAAAACGCACTTGACAACACTGTTAAAGATTCTTTTGAACTTGAAGAATTGACAGGGGTTAGTGTGATTGCCGCAATCCATAAGCAAAAAGACGAGTCAAAAAGAAATCTAAAAAAGACGATAAAGCAAAAAGCCCAATAAAAAAGGCAAAGGCGTAAATAAAGAAAAACAAAAAACCCACCGAAATATCGGTGGGTTTTTTATTGTAATAATATTATAGAATTTTGAATATACTATAAAATCGTATCAATCTCTTTTTCAAACTTATCAAAAAGATTATATCTTTCTGGGTGGAAAAGAGCGGTAAAAAGCATATCTCTGACGTTAGGTATATCTTCGCCAATATTTTTGATTAAGTCCTTAACGTGTTCACGCTTGGTCATCTTATTTGCTGGGCAACAACTTTTAACGATAGGCAGAGTTTTTGAATAAGAAATAATATTCATTTCCTTTATCAAAATCATTGGTCGAATTAGCGTTAGGTCGATTTTGTCAAGATAACTTTTTGGTGCAAAGGTTGAAAGCCTGCCCTCGTAAAGAAGTGAAAGCATCATTGTGTCAATCGCATCGTCCCTATGATGCCCTAACGCAACTTTGTTGCAACCTTGTTGCTTTGCAAGCCCGTTTAATGCACCTTTACGCATTTTTGAGCATAACGCACAAGGGTTGGTTTCCTTTCTAACGTCAAAAACAATTTGGCCTATATCAGTTTTTTCAACAAAGAAAGGCACAGAAAGTTCATCGCAAAGTTTTTGAATAGGCTTAAAATCAGTTGTATTATCGGTAAAGTTCAAATCTACTGCAATAGCAATTAAATCAAACTTTTCAGGTGCAAATCTTTTATATTCAGCAAGAAGTTTAAGCAAAGTGACGCTGTCTTTGCCACCAGAAACACCAACGGCAATCTTATCGCCGTCTTTAATCATTTTATATTTAGTTATGCCTTTTCTTAAATAAGATAGCATTTGTTGAGTGGTCATAATAATACCTTGATTGAATTTATAAATTTAAGTTGATTTTTTTGCTTATATATATTATACTGTATTTTAGTGAAAAAACAAAGTGTTTAGGTGGAATATGACGGAATTTATTAGGCAATTAGTTGGCAATGACGTTTGGGCGACCATTGTAATGTCCTTTGTGCCACTGGTTGAACTTAAAGGCGGAATAGTTTTTGCAAGAAGTTGTGGCATAGACTTTTTACTATCGTTTTTTTATGCATATATTGGCTCGACAATAGTGTTTATACCAATATTCTTTTTGCTAAAACCATTTTTGAACTTAATTAAAAAAATCAAGATATTTTCCCGCCTTGCATTTAAGATAGAAACATATTTTAACAGTAAAGCCGACCAATCGGTTAAAGAGGACAGCAAAAATAAGAAAGGCTTAACAAATCTCGGCTTAAAAAAATTGGGCGTTTTTATATTCGTTGCAATCCCACTTCCTATGACGGGGATTTGGACGGGGACAGCGATTGCAGTTTTTCTAAACTTAAAATTTAAAGATGCTGTTTTACCTGTGGTAATAGGCAACTTTATTGCAGGCACGATTATTTCTATTTTGGCACAAGTTTGCATAAGTTTGTGGTCGATAGAAGTGCTTGATTATATCCTTTACGGGCTATTTGCTTTAGCCATAATTTTACTTGTTGTATTAATTATCAAAATCAGCAAATCAAAACCAAAAACCGAAAACTAAAAGGGGAAAAGAATGGGTTTTTTCAGTTGGATTTTTAGAAGAAAGAAGCCTAAAAAAATTAAAATCGGTTTAGCACTTGGCTCTGGTGGGGCAAAGGGTTTTGCCCACATAGGTGCACTTAAAGCCTTTGAAGAAAACGGCATAGAAGTGGATATTATCGCAGGGGCGAGTATTGGAAGTATAGTCGGTGCATTCTATTCGGCGGGATATACTGCAACCGACATTATTGAACTTCTTAAAAGGGTTGATTTTGACGAAATTAAAACGCTTTTTATGTTGAAAATGGACACTTCTGGGCTTTTCAACGTTATTGATAGAGAAATAGGCGCAATGGACATTGAAGAATTGCCAAAGCCTTTCCGTGCGATTGCAACCGAACTTGAAAGTGGAAAAGAACACGTTTTTGAAAAGGGCAGTGTGGCAAAGGCGTTGTGTGCATCAAGCAGTATGCCCCCATTTTTTAAGCCCGTTTTAATTGACGGCGTTAGATATGTTGACGGGGCGTTTACCAATTCTGTCCCTGCTGACGTGGTTAAAAGTTTGGGTGCTGATTACGTTATCGGTATTGATTTATCTACAAGGGACCAAAAGCCAAGCATTTTAAGCAAACTTTTCCCGACCTATAAATCAAAGGTAGAAGAGCCTTGGGCAAAAGGCTATGAATTTAGCAACACAATGCTTCACCCAGATTTAAGTGATTTTACTGCCATTTCATTTTCGCAAGGCGATAAAATTTTTGACGTTGGTTATCAACACGCACTTTCTTTTATACCTAAAATAAAAGAAGATATTGAAAGATTAAAAAAGTAATAAGTTGATAGCGAATGTTTTACAAAAGAAGAATATTACCAAAACTGATTTTAATAATTTTTTGTTTTACGCTGTTGTTTAATTGTTGGGCGTGTTCAAGCGACATACCACCACTAAACGATATAAAAGTTAAAAGCGACTTTTCGGTCAATTTTTTAGACGTTGGGCAGGGCGACTGCATTTTTATTCGCTTACCCGACCAAAAGAATTTAATTATAGACTGTGGCGTAAACGATTATTATGATGAGAATATAAAATATATAAACAAATTCTTAAAGGCCTATAACGTTAAAAGCATAGACTATTTGATTTTAACCCACCCAGACCTTGACCACGTGGGAAATGCCACAAAAATTATAAATAATTATAACGTCAAAAAGGCGTTTATTCCTTATATACATCAATCTCAACTAAACAGTTTTAATGAGTTTGGTAATGTGCTTAATCTTTTAGAGCAAAAGCAGATTAATTATGAGATTTCAGATATAACGAAAAGCATTGTTGGTGAAAATTACTTTTTTGCTTTCTTATCCCCGCTTGAAAAAACCAACAGCCAAAGCAGTTATAACCAAATTCTTCAAAACCAAATCCCACCAGATAAAGATATAAACAACTTGTCGCCAATAATTTATTTTGAATGCTTTGATACAAGGTTTATTTTTACGGGCGATGCCGAAAGGGAACAAGAACTTCTTGTTATAGAAAACTATAAAAACGGCATTTACAACTTATATCACAAAAATCAGCCTTTTAGCGTTAATCTTGAAAACGTGGACTATCTAAAAGTTTCCCACCACGGTGGTGCAGATGCATCTTGCCAAGACTTTTTAAGGCTTATAAACCCAACAAACGCAATAATTTCGGTTGGCAACCAAAACTTTTACGGCCACCCAGCAAGCGAAACACTTGAACGGCTTTTAGAAGTTTGCCCAAGCCACACTCTTTATAGAACGGACACGCTTGGCACTATCACAGTGTATAAGGAAAACAATAAAATAAAAACTACTTGGAGTAAATAAAAAAACGGATAGAAAAACTATCCGTTTTTTGTTTGTTTTAAGCAAGCCTTAACAATGAGATAGACGCATTTTCAAGGGTTGCTGTTTCAGCAGACGTGTTGTAAAGTGCAACGCTGTCGCCAGCAGAAAGGTTTAGCAAAATAGTTTTACTGCCAACACCAGAAGTTCCAGAAAAGGCTAAAACTTCGTTTGTCACAGGTGCACCGTTAAGATAAAGCGAAACTTCATAGTCACCCGTTGCCACGTCGCCATCGGCAAAGTAAGAAATTAAATAAACGCCATCTTGGGTAATATCAACAGCGTTATTAACAACACTCATACTCGTGGTGGCAGTTTCCGTTTCTAACGCAAGTGGGATAATGGTGTCAGTTTCAACCGTGACTGTGCCAATGCTTGCATAAAGAGCATCGTTTGTACCAGAAGGGCCTTGTGGACCGACAGGGCCCGTTGCACCAGTCGCACCAGTTGCACCGACCGGACCTTGCGGACCAGTCGCACCAGTTGCACCGACCGGACCTTGTGGACCAGTAGGACCAACAGGACCTTGCGGACCGATAGGACCCCTTGCACCCGTTGCACCGGTTGGGCCGACAGGCCCACGGATAATCACAGGGTTATTGTTGCATCTTGCCCAACTTGAAACATTGTTGTTAGAAAAAATGCCACTTCTAGCATTTATCAAATTTTGGTTGCAACTGTGATTGCAACCGCAAAAATTACACATAAAAAATTCCTCCTTTGTGTCTAATACATAATATTCAAATATTACGTAAAATGTTAAAAGGAAGAATTTTGCAATTTATTTCTCAATAGGGAAGTTTATTTCTTCAATATCAAGTGGCATTTTATAGCACATTTCTTGGTGGATATCTGCATTTTCGCCAAACATTTTGTTAAAAGGAATCTTAAAATACTTTGCGTTTCCCTCAACCAAAAGATTATCGTTCATATCAAAAATTTGCCCCACGCCAACCATTCCACGAGCGGAATTAAATGTCAAATATGCACGTGCCTTAACGGGCGTATCAAGTGGCGTTGGCTTTCTATAAGTTATATTAAGCGTGGTGGTGACGCCAAACATTTCAGGCTCGTTGACCCAAAGTGCACGCCCCATTAACTCGTCAAGAAGTGCACTGACCATACCGCCGTGCGTCCTATCAGGATAACTTTGATGCTCGCTCTTAAAGGTAAAAACGCTTGCAACCGACCCGTCTTCTAAAACGTAAAAAGGTGCCTTAAGGCTAAATGGATTTTCCATTCCACAAATCATACAATATTTACTGTTGTTTTGAACGCTTATAACTTTCATAATTTTCTACCTATTTTGTTTAACTATATTATAATCGTTTGTGCTTTTTCTGTCAACGAACAAATAAAAAATGTCAACGTTTTGCTTGACAAAAAAGTTTAAAAGGGGTAAAATGTAGGAAAAGTTATACTTTTCATACTTTTTAGGAGGGATTAGGAGGAATAATGTTAGAAAAAGAAGGCAAATATATATTTGGGGTATGCAAGATTGGCGAAAAGGGGCAAATTGTTATTCCAAAAGATGCAAGAAAACTATATAATTTAACGGCGGGTGACACTTTGCTTTTACTTGGCGATGAAAAAGGTATGGCGTTAATTAAAACAGAAGTGTTCACAGATTTAGCGGAGGGGATTTTAAATGACAAGCATAAATAACGGGCTTACAAGAAAGGGCAAGGACGTTATAAAGATAGAAAACCTTAACAAAAGTTTTAAAAGCGTGCATGCGGTCAAAGACCTTTCTTTTGAAGTAAAAGAAGGTGAACTTTTTGCATTTTTAGGCATAAACGGTGCTGGCAAATCGACCACTATTTCTATAATTTGCAACACGCTTAAAAAAGATAGTGGCAAGGTTTACGTTTGTGATATTGACGTTAATACCGAAAGCGATGACATAAAAAATGCAATAGGCGTTGTTTTTCAAAACACTGTGTTAGATAAGTCGCTTTCTGTTAGAGAAAATTTAAGACACCGTGCATCGTTATACGGCATTTTTGATAGCGAGTTTGAAAAAAGGCTAAACGAACTGTCTTCCATTTTAGATTTTAAGGATTTTATTGATAGGCAAGTTGGCAAACTTTCTGGTGGGCAAAGGCGTAAAATCGATATAGCAAGGGCACTTATCCACAGCCCAAAAATCTTGATTTTAGACGAGCCGACAACAGGGCTTGACCCACAAACAAGAACAATTATGTGGCAGGTTATCAACGACTTAAGACAAAAAACGGGTATGACCGTGTTTTTAACTACGCACTATATGGAAGAGGCGTCTGAATCAGATTATATTGTAATTATCGACAGTGGCAAAATTGTTGCAGAAGGCACGCCAAACTCGTTAAAAAATAAGTTTGCAAACGATTATATAACCATTTATAATATTGACGAAGAGCAAGCAAAAAAGGTGGGCAAAGATTTTGTTAAGGTGAACGATGGATACCGTTTCACCGTAAAGGACACCAAGGTTGCCACAGAGTTAATCATTTCAAATCCAGACCTTTTTAGTGATTATGAAGTTGTTAAAGGCAAAATGGACGACGTTTTTTTAAACGTCACGGGCAAATCGCTTGAAGGGGGCAAATAGTATGAAATTATTTTTAAGCAACGTTAAAAGAAACACTAAATTGTTTTTTAAGGATAAAGGCTTATTTTTCACTTCGCTAATAACCCCACTTATCTTGCTTGTGTTATATGCGACCTTTTTGTCAAACGTATATAAAAGCAGTTTTGAACAGGTTTTTAAAGAAGTCGGTGCAGTTGTCAGCGATAAGCAATTATCAGGGCTTGTTGGTGGGCAACTTATGTCGTCGCTTTTGGCCGTGTCTTGCGTCACCGTTTCCTTCTGCTCAAATATGCTTATGGTCCAAGATAAAGTCAGCGGGGCTTATAACGACCTTATGATGACACCGCTTAAAAGGTCAAACTTGGCGTTATCTTATTATATTTCAACCACTATAAGCACGCTTATAATATGCTTGCTTGCACTTGTTGCTTGCCTAATTTACGTGGGCGTTATCGGTTGGTACTTGACTTTTGGCGATATATTGCTTTTGCTACTCGACATATTTTTGCTAACCACTTTTGGCACGGCGTTATCGTCGGTTATCAACTACTTTTTAAGTTCGCAAGGTCAAATTTCGGCAGTCGGCTCAATCGTAAGTTCGTGCTATGGATTTATTTGTGGTGCATATATGCCACTTTCATCTTTTGGCACGGGTTTAAGAAATGCAGTTATGCTCTTGCCGGGGACTTACGGCACGGCTTTAATAAGGAACCACTCGCTAAACGGCGTTATGAATGAACTTTCTTCCACTCTGCCAAAAGAAGCGATACAAGGCCTAAAAGATTCAATTGACTGCAATATTTATTTCTTTAATAATAAAGTTGAAATCGGAACAATGTATTTGGTTGTGACTTTAAGTATTGTTCTTTTAATCACGGCGTACGTGCTTATAAACAAGTATTGTAAAAAAATCAAAAAATAAAATTAAAAACGGATAGAAAAAGAGAAAAATCTCAAATCTATCCGTTTTATTTTACTTTAATTCAATAATTGTTTTTGTACTCACATCAATCTTAACTTTGTCAGAAATGGCAATTCCAAAGATTGCTAAAACTTGATTATCCACGGCTAAAATTGGCAAAGCATCACGCTCTAAAATTGGCACTTTCTTATCAGTCAAAAAATCGTTTAACGATTTTGTGCCACCGCCAAACTTGGTAAATTTATCATCGTCTTTTCTCGTTCTTATAACGGCGTTTTCCGGCACTTTATTAAGGTCTATATATAAGCCTTTTTTCAAGTCGATAGGTTGTGCCTTTTCAATAACAAGTTTTTTATTCAAAAACTCAACTTCGCCCACCGTGAAAGGCAAAGCCAATTGGCTTTTAACAGCGTTTTTGTAAAAACAAATTTTATCGTATTCCTTTACGGCAACCACGCCGTTTTTAAGGTCAACTCGTTTAGAGTTTTGCATTGAGCAAAGATTTATTATACTGTCAATATGCGTTTTTTCCCAATCTTTTTCCACGCCCAAGTGCTTTAAGGCAACAACTGTCGCCCTAGATAGAAGGGCAGGGTGGATAGGCAGTGAAATTTGCACTTTTTCATCAAACAATTCCATTGATTTTAAGGTTTGAGAGTGCATATAGTCGTTTTCAAGTTTAGCAATTTCACAAAAACGATTTATGCTAGTTTGCACTTCTGGGAAAACTTTTTCAATTTCAGGCAAAATGTTTAGCCTAATCGCATTTCTTGTGTATTTGTCATCAAAGTTTGTTTGGTCAACAACGTGCGGTATATTAAAATTTGTTAAATATTCTTCAATTTCGGCTTTTGAAACGCTTAAAAGTGGGCGAATAATTTTGTTTTCAAAATTATCTTCAATTCCCGATAACCCTTTTAAGCCTGTGCCACGGAAAAGGTTAAAAAGCACCGACTCAACGTTGTCTTGCAAGTGGTGTGCGGTTGCAACCTTGTCGCACTTGCCTTCGTTTATCGCTTGGTTAAAAATTTGGTATCGCAAAATTCTGCCCGCTTGCTCTAACGAAAGTTTGTTGCTTTCAGCAAAGCCAACGCAGTCAACAGAATAGGTTAAAAGCGGGATATTGTTGTTTTTACAGTAAGAAATGACAAAATTTGTGTCGCTTATTGAAGATTGACCACGAATGCCGTGTTCAACGTTAATAGCAATCACGTCAAAATGGTATTTTTGGGCATTATTATGAATATAATGTAATAGTGCCATGGAATCGCCCCCACCGGACACGGCAACGGCAATTGTTTCGTTTTTACTGATAAATTTTTCTAAACTAATTTGCATAAATCTATTATACCAACTAAAAAATAAAAATTCAAGCAATATTCAATTTTTATTTATAAACGGTTGACAAAATAAAAATAATAGTATATTATAATTAAGCATTAAACAAGAAATCGCGGGATGGAGCAGCTTGGTAGCTCGTCGGGCTCATAACCCGAAGGTCGTGAGGTTCAAATCCCACTCCCGCAACCAAGTGAGACACCGTTGAACCTCATCAGGTTCAACGGTGTTTTTTGTTAGTAAAAATCTACTCGTTTTAAAAAGCAAAACTATAAAAAGTTTTTGCTTTTTTATTTTGTTGCAATAACTTACATAAAATGCTATAATACCATAAATATGACACAATTAAAAAGTTAACAATTAAACAAAGGAAGGTGATTAAATGATAGACTTTATAAGTAATAACTGGTCTGAAATTTTAAGTGTTATTGGTGCAGCCGCATGGTTGCCAATAGTTTTAAAAGTATTAATTGATTATTTTCGCAAAATACATATGACAGTTTTAGATTCTCGTATATTAACTGACGCGTTTGGCGTTTCGGCAGGAAAGAGACAAAGAAAAGATGGGACAATTTTGATGTTTGTAGCAAATATGTTTATTAAAAATACGACTTTTTTTGCTAGAAATATTGAAATAGTTGTTGAACTAAAAAATGGCACAAAACTAAAAACGGAGATATTAGATTTTTCGGGTATTGAATCTAATAATTCAGATGGAACAAGAAGTGTATTTAATGTATCTATTGATAAAGAGTTTAATATATCTAGAACTCTTTATGCAGACCAAGATAATATAAAGTATGTTGCAGTACTTGTTGAGTCTGCAAAATTTTCTAGCATTGGCGAAATTCAGTCAATTAGAATCTATTCATCTTCAAGGAAAACTTTTAAAAAATTTTTTGCAAAAAAAACAGTAATAAACTTAGAGGATTTTCCGACATTTAACTCTTCACATCTTATAGACAGTGTTGAAAAGATAAAATAGCTTTTAATATAAACTATAGCATATTAAGACATCAAGGGACTAACTTTTGATGTCTTTATTTTTTATAAGTAAACATTATCCATTATATTCCTTGTAAATTTTTATATTTTATGTTAAAATAAAAATGCTACATACTTTAATATTTTTAATCCAAAGGGAATACTATCGGTAAAAGTGTATTCTCTCGCCTTTGGATTAGGTTAAGTATGTAGCAATATGGAGAGGTGCATTTTTCGGTGCGTCTCTCAACGGGGCGCACTTTTTTAGATGTTTATAAAAACTAAAATGGAGTAAAATTGAAAAATTTTAAGGCATGATAGAAAAAATAATTAATGAAATAAAAATTGCATTAGACAACGACTTGTATATACTAGCGTTAAGTTCGGCACTAACCTTGCCAGATGTATGTGGAAAGGCTGAGTTTCCACATGTTGTTAATACGGGGGATCGCTATATGGATTGGTTAGAAAAATTTGCTAGTGATGGACAAAGAAGAGTTGATTCAAATGGGATAGAAATAGACCCTTTGCCTTATTTAAGCCCAGGGGTTATTTACTCATTAAGAAATGAATTATTACACCAAGGAACACCAAATGTTTTGCATTACAAATACAACAAACATACAAAAAAGAAAACGCCTAAATACAAAAAATGTGATATAGATATATTTAAACTAGTTAAGACAAATAAAGATGAAAAATTATATACGGATAAAGCAATTCTCAAAATAACAAATTCAGGCGTGACTAAAATTTATTATGCAAATATAAGGTGGTTGTGCGATTATTTAACTTCACATGCGTTAAAGTATTATGTGGCAAATAAAGAAAAATTTAATTTTTTTAACTATCATATAGTAGATGGAATAAATGAGTAATGTTTGTTTTAGAGAATAAAATTAAGAGAACTAAAGATATAATAAGGAGAATTAAATGAAAACAAAGTTTTTAAGAATATTAGCATTATTAATAGTGTTGGGTTTGTCTATGTTTTCGTTTGTGGCTTGTGGAAAGTGTCAACATTCATCAACGAGCGATTGGATTGTAGATTGTGACGCAACATGCTTAACAGAAGGTTTCCAACATAAAGAATGTTCTGATTGTGGTTCAATCATTCAAGTAACTTCAATTCAAAAAACAATGTGTAAATACATAGACGCAACATGTGAATATTGTCAAGAAGAATACTATTCAAAAGGATTACATTTTATGTTGGATAGTGACGGGGAATCTTATAGTGTTGTAGGAATTGGAACAGCAAGTGATAAAGACATAGTTATTCCATCAACGTTCAAGGGGAAACCTGTTAAAAGTATAGCGCAAGGAGCTTTTGACTATAGCGAGCAAAATGGCATGTGGAATAGGATCTCTTCAGTAAAAATACCCCACAGCATAAAAAGCATTGGGAAATACGCTTTTTATGTAAGAACAGCAACGAGTACGCCATTAGTAATCTATTATGAAGGCTCATCGTTTTGGTCAATTAATATTGATGCGAATGGGCAAGGCTCATTGGCAAGTGCAAAAATATATACTTATAGTGACAGCCCCAAATATAGTTCGTGGCATTATGTAGATGGTATTCCGGCTCTTTGGGATATGTCTTAATTTGTTTTGAAAAATACTTATGAAATAAAAATAATGGTTCGGCTAGTTCACCAGCCGTGCAACCACTAACAAAGCCAACAGAACCATAGTGTTCGGTTGGCTTTGTTTGTTATTGTAGATAAATGGAGTGGGATTTGAAACAGCGTTAAAAAATGGTAGACACCTACCATTTTAGCGGTGACCGAAGATTTTTGCAAAGCATAAGTTGGAGAGTCCCGTTAATTGCTTTGCAAAAGTCAAGAAGAAATGCCCACTCCCGCAACCACTAGCCGTCTAATTTGAACCATGAAAAATGGTAAAAGTTAGACGGTTTATTATTTTTAATTTCTTAATATGACATACATTTGTCTTGTTATATGTTATAATTAAGTTGGAAAAAAAGAAGAAAGAGGTTTTGTTATGCAAGAGCCACATATTCACTTGAAAGATAATAAGCAAGAAATAAAAATAACTATTTTAGAAAGAAAAGAAGGTCAGCCATATGGAATGGATGATAACGATTTTTTGCCTGTTAAAATTGAATATAAAAGTAGGTCAAAAAACTTTACAAAGGAAGGGGTTTATCTTGACACGTATGAATTAGTTAGTTGTTATTGCTTATTAGACGCTATATTGATGGGGAAAATTGTAGATAAAGGTTTTTCTTTTGCAGAGCCATATGTGTGGTTTGTGTTAAAAAATGTAAACGGAACTATTTTGTTTACTTTATATTATAAAGAAAACGAAGAGGATGAAACTGAAATAAAAATAACTCAAAAGTTTAATGAAAGACAATTTAGGGAATTTATAGAAAAAGTTCATCAAGGGTGCAATTGGTGGATTGATGATAGCGAGTTGATAGATTTTAGGGAATACTTAAATGATATCGAAGATGGTTACTACGATGAAGATTTGCCAAAGCATAGAGCTGTAGAAATAGAGTTTAAAAATAGTGGTAAATTATATTATTGTTTATGTGAAGATGAAAGTATAAAAAAGGGTGATTTAGTTGTTGTTCCAACTTTCTTTGGTAAAGAAACTATCGCTAAAGTCATAGGCATAGAGAATTTTGACGAAGATGATTTGCCTTGCTCATTAGAAAAAATGAAAAAGGTAATCAAAAAATACGTTAAGCCACTAAGCGATAAGATAGGTATCCATAGTCACGATGTAACAGAAGATGGGTTTGGGTTTGAATTGTTGGTAAACTTTGTGTTCCAAAAAAACAATAAAACGGAATTATCTATTAAAGATAAAAACGCTTACTTTAATATTTATTTGAACGAATATAAAGACATATATTTAGATGTTTATAAAGATATGCTAACTCTCAGGCCACACGAAATGAAAATCACAAAAGGCTTGTGGGTGACGGCACAAAACGTTTTACATATAGGTTTTATGGGCGTTAAAAAGAAAGACCTGAAAAGTTTTTATTTGAACTTATTAGACAAAGCAAAAGAACTAAAAAAGCATTGGATAGGAATTCCTTGTGTATTAGAAAAATATTGTGGCATTAATCCAAAGACAATGTTTAAAATTGCATTAAAAACAGTTAAGGAATGGATTGTGGAAAAGGAAGATTATCAAATGGAAGTCTTATTTTGCTGTCCTAATGAAAAACTATATAAAATGTTTAAGAAATTTTATCGCAAGGAAATAGGGCAAAGCGGTTCAAATTAGACAAGTTGTGGGTAACCACTGAAAAAGCCAGTAAATCACTAACGATTTGCTGACTTTTATTTTTTATGTTTTTTGAAAACAGGGTCAAAAAATTCAATTTTGCTACGAATTTGTGCAAAATGCAATAAAAAAATGCTTATAAAGCTCGTTAAACATCAATGAGTATTTATAAGCATTTTTCTGCTAAAACCAAGTTTTGTGTTTTTTCTCACTAAAAATATCTAAAGTGCTAAGAGTCGATATTTCAAAGTTTGATTAAATTTAGTTAAAATGGACTTTTAGTTTTATTGTCGAATTCAACGTGAGTTAAAAGATTTGGTGTATTTATTTTAAGATGATAAAAATAATTATTAAGCGTAAAACAGCAAGTAAAAGACTTGCTGTTTTGTTTTTTTAGAACTATTTGCATGTCATATAACCTTGATTATGAGATTATTACGTGGTATAAGCAAAGTAAAAACATATTCAAGGAGAAAAAATTATTGTGAAAAAATTTTATATCGGCGAAAATAAATATTTAGAGCAAAAAGTTTTGGCGTTTTATAATTGCGATTACGTTGGCTATCAAAAACAAGGTAATCCCGACTTTATTAATCATTTGAAAAATATGACTAATCAGTATAACGAGTTGGATTTAGTTGAAGATTTTGTTCAAGTTTCCGAAAGATTTGTTAAAGATATGGAAAGTCTTTTTGATAAAGGCGATTATAAAAATTTTACAGTTTGCGTTATGCCCCGTTCTAAAAGAGAAAATAAGTATAAACAAAGCCAACTAATGTTCAAAAAAGCCATTTCAAGTTGTGCTAATAAATTAGGTTTTATTAACGGCACGGATGCAATTATAAGAGTTAAAGATACTAAAACCACGCATAATTGGAGGCTTGAAAACAACACAGGCGATAATCCATATAAAGGTATTACTAAAGACACTTGCAGAGTTGATACAAACAAGATTATTGACAAAAATATTATTTTAGTTGATGATATTTATACTGAAGGCGTTAACATTATTGAGGATTGTATACAATATCTATTTGATTTAGGCGCAAAAAGTGTTATACTATACGTAACGGCAAAAACAAGGTAAAAGTTATGAATTCAAATATATCGTTAAAACTTTATAACTTAATAAAAACGGGCGTTATAAAATCTAACGCTCATTTTTGGAAGGCTTTTTATAACGAAGAAGTTATAAACACTTTCTCTTGTGACATAGAAACCTTAAAACAAGAACTTGAAGAAAAAGGAATAAATATTATCAGCGTTTTTGATAATACATTTCCTGTTGTAGGCGTAAAACTTAAAAATAGCGAAAGACCTTTTTTCTTTGCATATAGAGGTGATATAAGTTTACTTATAGATATTGATAAAAACATTGCAGTAATAGGTGTTTTAACGCCAACTAACGAAATAGTTGAAAGAGAGCAAAAGGTTGTAAAAAGTCTGGCTGAAAAAAGTTTTAATATAGTAAGTGGGCTTGCAAAAGGTTGTGATACAGTTGCACATAGAGAAAGTGTTAAAAACAATGCTAAGACTATAGCCTTTCTTCCTTCAACCATAGAAAATATTTATCCAAAAGAAAATAAGGATTTAGCAAATAAAATTGTAGATAATGATGGGCTTATTATAAGCGAATACGTAAATGAGCCTCAAAACAAATACGAAACGGTTAAAAGATTTATAGAAAGGGATAGATTGCAAGCACTTTATTCAAAAGCAGTTATTTTGGTTGCTAGTTTTAGAAAAGGCGAAGGGGATAGTGGTTCTCGCCACGCTTTTGAAAAAGCCAAAGAATACGGCAAAAAAAGTCTTGTTATGTTTAGAGAAACTGACGCTGATGATTTAATGTTTGGCTTAAACAAAGATTACGTTATGCAAGGCGAAAAGGTTGTTTTGCAAAAAGAAATAGAGGGATTATAATTGGTTTACGTTGTAGATTTAGATGATACTTTGGTTTCAACGAAAAACCTAAATAACGATGCTTATAATTTTGCTTTAGAGAATAACGGACATAAAAGAATTAAAACAAGCAAAAGGTTGACACGTGAGAACTTAGGCGAAACACTTGGCAAAAAATTGATAGCAGATAAACAAAACTATTTTACTCAAAAGTGGCTTAAATATAGAGTTGTGGTTAACCAATATATATTAAATATCTTGCGAAAACAAGACGTCCAAAATTGTTACCTTTGGACAAGTGCAGATAAAGAACGAGCTGAGTATGTATTAAAAGAACTTGACTTGTATAAATACTTTAACAAGATAATTTTTGACGACAAAAAAGACTTAAATAGTTCATTAAAAAGATTAAAAGACATTACCAAAAGTAATGTCTTTATAATTTTTGAAAATAGTTATGCTTTGTATAAGAAAAAAGGCGTAAGTTATATAGCGAAACATAATAGTGAAATCTTCACAATAAATACATATTTTTATCAGTAAAAACCTAACGAAAAAGACAAAATGGTTCTTTTTGTTATTGTAGATAAATGGAGGGGATTTGAATTAGGAGCGAGCAACCTTAAGGTTGCGTGTTCGCCAACAGGCGAAAAAACAGTCCAGTGGACTGTTTTGCGGGAGGCTCGAGAGAAGCAAATCCCACTCCCGCAACCAAACAAAAACGGATAGGTAAAAGCCCATCCGTTTTTTTTGCTTTTATTAAGATGGCGATATTGTATAAAAACGTGTTAAATGATAAGAACAGGGGATAAAGGGAGATTAAAAAAAAGAGAAAGTTAGTGGACGAAAATAAATTTTTTTAATAAAATACTTGACAAATGGTTTTGGCACAAGTAAAATATGATTATAAATTTATCATAAATGATAAATAAAAGGAGATAATTATGAAAAAATTAGGATTACTTATCGCAATGATTCTTTGTGTGACAATCGGTGGCGTTTATGCAACTTGGACTTACACACAAAACACAGACGTTGCAGACGAATCAGTAAACAAGTCTTTAAACCTTACTGGTGTTGAATACGTAGGTTCTTATGGTACTTATGATGTTAATGTAGATGGTTTAACATTAAAAATTGACCCTAAACCAGGCACAACACACACAACCTCATTAGTTGCTGACGGAGAAATTGTAATTACATTTACACCAAACTCTGTTGCTCCACAAGCAGTTAAAGACGGTGCTGTTGCATCTACATATCAATTCACATTGTCAAACGCTAATTGGTTATATGAAGGCAAAAATGTGGTTGAATTGAAGCATACAGGTACTCACGATATTACTTGGACAAAACAAGGTGACGGTACTTTTGTATATGTTCTCTCTGCTTCAGCTGTTGCAGAACACATTACTTTGACCGAGTTTAACTTGGATACAAAAGCAAAATATGATGCATACAATACTATTTTAGGTGCTGGTGCAATCAGATTGACCGTAAGTGATGGAATAACAACACCTGCAACTCCACAAGCTTAAAGATTAAAAAAAAGAGATAAAAGCCAGTCGTGTTTTTACGGCTGGTTTTTGTGCATTTTATAAAAGGCAACAAAAAATGACTAAATTTGAGATTTATTCTTTAATTCTATGCATGGTTGTTTTTGTATTGTTGGTTGGCGTATTTTCTTTTATGCTTTCAATAATAATAAAACAAGGGCTAAAACACATAAAAGCCGGTTTAGAAGACGAAGAAATAATAAAAGAATTTGATAATGGCACTAAAAAGAAGGGCAAATTTTCAAAGGTGCTTGACACAATTGTCAACAGTTTAATTTGCTTATTTTTTGGTGTAATTTTTTTGTCATCACTTTACATAAATTGCACGCAAAACGTTTATTTTGATAACGTGCCGACTTATAGAGTGGTTTTAACTTCTTCTATGGAAAGCAAAAATAAAAGCAATAAATATTTATTCGACAACAATATAAACAATCAAATTGGTTCGTTTGACTTAATCGCAACCTATAAAATTCCAAAGGAAGAAGACCTTAAACTTTACGACATAGTGCTTTATGAAGTTGATGGAATTTTGGTTGTGCACAGAATAGTTGGCATTGAAGAGCCAAACGCACAGCACCCTAACGAAAGGCACTTTCTTTTGCAGGGTGATGCCGTAAGTTCGCCTGACCGTTTCCCTGTTCGTTATTCGCAAATGAAAGGTATTTATAAAAACGAAAAAATACCGTTTGTGGGCAGTTTCGTGTTGTTTATGCAATCGCCTGCTGGCTGGATTTGCATTCTTTTAGTTGTTGTGTCAATGATAGGCACGCCTATTTTAGAAAACAAACTTTTGAAAAAGAGAAAAGAAAGATACTTGCTTATAACAAATACAGATGAGACGGCAACAACCGAGATTATAGAAGAAAGCGTTGATTTAGATAACCAAAACATAAGGGTAAGGTTTGCTAATTTTGGGCCTACAAAAACATTTTATCAAAGGCTTGAAAACACAAGCGAACAAATGCAAAACAGATATATTGCAGTTAAGGAAACGCTTTGCAGAATTGATGGGGTTAGAGTTATAGAAGGCAAAACAATGCATTCTTATAAGCATAAATCAATCTGCATTGCAAGGCTTTTTATTAGGGGCAAAACACTTAACGTTTGCTTGGGGCTAAATCCTAAGGAATATAAAAATAGTAAATATATTTTTACAGACCTTTCGGACAAAGAAAAATACAAAAATTACCCTATGTGCTTAAAGTTAAGCAGTGATAGGCAAACTCGTTGGGCAAACGAACTAATTTTAGAACTTGCAAAAAACAATGGTCTTGTTATTCTAGGTAAGCCTGTAATAGCAACCGCTATCAACTCTAATTTTGAAAACTTAAAAGAAAATAGAGAGAAAAAGACCTTTAATCAAAAATTAGAACTTTCGCCACTTGCAAAACAAAGGTTTGATATTCTTACTCAATTGCTAAATAGAATTAGTGGAATAAGAGTGGTTGAAGGTAAATATAGCATAACTTACAAGGTTAAAAACACGCCTATTGTCAAGTTTGTGGTTAAAGGCAAAACGCTTAACGCTTACCTTGGTTTAAACCCAAGCGAATATAATGACACAAAATATATCTTCACGGATGCAAGTGAAACAAAGAAATATTCTAATTACCCAATGCGAGTCAAAGTGTCTTCGGATAGGCAAGTTAAATGGACAAAAGAACTTATTTTGGACAAGGCAGATAAAAACGGTTTAGTTTTAATGCCAGAAAAAGAACAAGGCGTTAGTTTTAAGGCGTTAAAAAATAAAAAGACTTTTAAGCAAAAACTAAAACTTTCGCCACTTGCAAAAGAACGCTTTAACGACCTTAAAGGTTTTATTAAAGCAATAGACAATATAAGGCTGGTTGAGGGTAAGTATAGTATAACTTACAAGGTGAAAAGCAAGCCTATCGTCAAGTTTGTGATTAAGGGCAAAACGCTTAACGCTTACCTTGGCTTAAACCCTGATGAATACCAAGACACCAAGTATGTGTTTACAAATGTGTCTAACGTTAAAAAATATTTTAATTACCCAATGCGTGTCAAAGTATCGTCTAATAGGCAAGTTAAGTGGGTTAAAGAACTTATACAAGAAATCTTGCAAAAATAAAAGAAAAAATAAAAAAAAGGAGGTAAAAAAATGAAAAAAAGTTTAATGCTTTTATCGGCACTTTTTTGTGCAATTATGTTTTTTACTTCCATTGGTGGTGCTTTTGCAACTTGGTATTTAGCCGAAGAACAAACTTCTGACGTGCAAACAAGTAAAGGCGTTGTGCTTTCTGAATTTGTTTGGGCACCAGAAGAAATTTTGCCTATAACACCTGGTCAAAACTATTTAGATTTACACGAGTCAATATTATATAATCAGAAAAATGGTCTAAACTCATCAAAAGACGCTTTGGAAAAAGCAATTATTAAGGAAGGTCTTTTACATAATTCACATAATATTCAAGGTGGCAACTTAAAACACTTGTTTATTAGTGAAGAATGTAGGGAATTAGAGTTTGTGCTTGAATACATTAACCAAAACGAATTCCACCTTTATATGTATAAGAAAAGTGACGCACAAGACGGGGCAGTTGGGGTGACCAAAATTCAAGTGTATATGTCTATACTTACAAAGGAAAACGATAAGTGGTATGGCAACGAGGCTCAATTTGGTTATGCAGTAATTCAATATTTGCCAGACTCTAACATTATTTCAATAGACGTTGACACTTGGACACGTTAGTTTGTAAAGCATAAATTTAATAGTTGTTTTTGAGGGATAAAAACAAAAGGACACCGATTGTGGTGTCCTTTTTTAGTTGTCGTAAAAAAGTTTTATTTAGGTAGGTTTGCTTTATCCAAAATTCTTTGCATATTGTTGCCAAGGATTTCTTCAATTTGATATTCAGGAATATCAAGTGATAAAAGCCTGCCAAGTTCCCAAGCAATATCGTGAACAACGGTGTCCGTTCCAAAAACAACACGGCGA
>JAEIGA010001572.1_pt1 | contig 35724 bp, 48 predicted proteins | sample 9270691 | NCBI WGS metagenome assembly JAEIGA01 (sample SAMN17057246, study PRJNA624740) | gut metagenome | biome: biome; isolation source: fecal sample | host: Bos grunniens | place: China: Xizang | collected 2019
ATCAAGGTTTATATAGTGGCTGTATTGAATACAGCAAAATTAAGAAAGAATTAGATTGGTTAAAACCAATTGACTAACACAGAAAGGTGGTAATAATATGGCAGTAGCTTTTAGCACAGACCTCTCTACATTCGTGCCTGAAAGACCTATTTATGCTGTTGGTGAGAATAGCGACGGTTCACTCGCTTGGATGACATCAATGCTTCAGGATTTCGAGATTACAGTAGATGCAGAGGAAGATACTAAAACAGATGCGCAGGGAAATACAATTTTTAGTATTTCAAGAGCTAAGTCTTGCGACGTTTCCTTCTCAACTCCACTTCTTACACTTGAATTAGTTGCGAGCATGAATGGCTCAGAAGTAGAGAGAGGTGACTCAACAAACCTTATTTCTGTCCCTAAGTTTGAGACAGTAAAGCTCATAGCAACATCTGGAAAGGTTACGGTTGATACAACAACAACAACCATATCTCTCGACCAGGGTGTAAGAAATAGCGGAACTGTTGGAACTCCTGTATATAAGGTGTCCGCCGCTTTCCTTACTAAAGATGGCTCTACAAGAAAGAAGCTTGAAAGAGGAACAACAACTCCTTCTTCTGGTGAATTTGTATTCACTAAGGGTAGTGGTTCAGCAGATACTATTACGGTTCTTAATGCTGATTATGACGCTGGTTCTTCTATTCTTATTACTTACGAGTATGATACAGCAGATGCTATTCAGATTGTAAACTCAGCAGAGGAGTTCCCTGTTGCTTCTGTTGTTAAGGTGCTTGTAAGAGGCTACGATTAAGATATTTTTATCATATATAGTCGGCGCATATGGAAACGTGTGCGTAATGGTAACAATATGTTGCCACCACTAATCTAATTGCTGGAAACCCTAAAGCTATTCAAACCACAACGTAATACCTTAAATGGTATAGGCGTGAAGGTGACGAAAGTAGAAAAAATTGAATAGATAACATAAGGTTAAATCCTAAGTGTTGTGATAATGGGCAATCAGCAGCCAAGCTCGAAAGAGAAGGTTCAACGACTATCCCTTATGGGAGTAGGTGCAAGCGCACCGAAATGGTTAGACCTAAACGGATAATGCCGTAGGTTATGATATAGTCTAAACTTATATGAAAATATAAGAAGTTCATAAGAGAACTGCGTAGGATTAGCGTTCCTATGTGAATAAAATTGGTTTGTGATAAGACATCACCTATATACGCTTACTTTATATTCCCGTCAGCTAAGTTCCAGACTAACTATACTTTGGGAATGGCACTTGATTCTAACATTGATTGCAATCTGACGTGTTCTTATGATTATTGCTCAGAGGCTCGCGAGCTTTATAGAATGGTTATTGCAGGTGAATAAGGAGGCTTATAATGGCTAATCTCGCAAAATGCTTAATTTGTGGAGAGAAGTATAATTATTGTCCTTCATGTGCTGGTACTCATGCGTGGAAGTTTTATACCGATACGCATGAACATTACCAGATTTATATGATAATTGACCAGTACAACTCCAAAGTGTACAGCAAGGATGATGCAAGAATTGCTTTTGAGAACATTGGCATAACAGCCGATAGCGATTTAAGCAATTTGAAGCCGAGTATCGCTGAACAAATTAAGGATATTGTAGCTGTCAAAACTTCAAAAGAAGATAAGACAACTATTAGAAAGACAAGAAGAAACAAACTTTATAAAGATGAACTATAATTAAGAAAGGGGTAAGTTAAAATAAAAAACTTGCCCCTAATTTTTATAAACCCCTTGACAAAGTATAAAATTAATGCTATAATATAATAAAGGGAATAATTTTATATTCTTACAAGGCAATAAATTAAGTTTGGAGGTGAATCTGATGGCAAACAAGGCATATAAGTTTAGGCTATATCCTAATGAAGAGCAAAAGATATTATTTGCCAAAACCTTTGGTTGTGTCAGATTTATCTACAATCAAATGCTTTCGGATAAAATAGCACACTATAAAGAAACGGGAGCAAATCTTAATAATACTCCTGCACAGTACAAGAAAGAGTTTGAGTGGCTTAAAGAAGTTGATTCTAGGGCGTTATGTAACGCACAAATGAATTTGCAGACTGCTTACAACAACTTCTTTAGAACGCCTAAAGTTGGCTTTCCTAAATTCAAGAGTAAAAAGAAAGATAAAGATAGCTACACTACTAATAATTGTCATTCAACTAACCAAAATAATGGCACGGTTAGTATTATTGACGGTAAACTCAGACTTCCTAAAGTTGGTCTTGTGAGAATGGTGCAACACAGAACTATACCAGTAACCGAAAAGATTAAGTCGGCTACCATTACTAAGACTTCATCTGGCAAATACTACGTTTCTATTCTTGTAGAGTATGACAAAATTATTCCTGAGATAGAATTGTCAAAGAATAAGGCAATAGGATTAGATTACTCAAGTCATAGCTTTTATGTCGATAGTCAAGGCAGAGAAGCAGATTATCCTAAGTTCTATCGTAAGGCACAAAGTAAACTGGCTCGTGAGCAACGCAAACTTGCTAATATGAAGTATGGTAGCAATAACTACCACAAACAAAAAGTCAAAGTTGCGAGGGTTCACGAAAGGGTTGCCAACCAGCGTTTGGACTGGATTCATAAACTCAGTACACAGTTAGCAAACGAATATGATATAGTTTGTGTGGAAGATATAAATATGCAGAATATAGCAAGGTCGCTAAAATTAGGAAAGTCAACTAATGATAATGGCTTTGGAATGTTCAGAGATATTCTTGCTTACAAACTCGTTAATCGTGGCAAAACGCTTATAAAGATTGATAAGTGGTTTCCGTCGAGCAAGATGTGTAGGCATTGTGGAACTGTAAATCACGACCTCACACTCTCCGATAGGGTTTGGACTTGTAGTTGTGGTGCTACTATCAATCGTGACGAGAACGCTGCGATAAACATAATGAATGAAGGTTTGAGAATGTTATTCTCATAATCGAATAGAATAACCGTAGGAACTACGGGGATAGCTCGTTGATACTTGGTCTTAGTCAGACCATTGAGCGAGAAACCCTTTGTCTAAAGCAAAAGGGTGGTTCACGAAAATATAAAACTTGCCCCTATTTTTCTTTCAAAACCCCTTGGCAACTCAAAGCTGTTGAAAACTGCACTTTGTGAAATTAGTGGTTTAATATAATCAGAGAAGAATAAAGGCGTTTTCATTCTCTTACGAGACAAGAAACTAGAAAGGATATTTATGGGAATATATGTCGCCAACGACATACTTAGATAATAATTCTGTTGAAGTCGCTTAATGCGACTTCTTTTTATGGGAGGAAATATGAAGATACTCGCATTAGATCAGAGCACGAAAGTTGCTGCTTATGCCATTATGAAAGATGGCAAACTGCTCGACTATGGAATAATTCAAACCAAGTCATCAACAGCGAAAAGTGTCAAAGAAATTATAATAACAGAAGAACCTCGTCTTATCACAATAAAAATGCCTGAAGAAGAATATAACACCACTTTACTCCGCATTAGTTATATTTGTGATGAGGTAAAGAAATTAATCAAGAAAGTTAAGCCTAATCGCGTTGCCTTTGAAGAAATTTATATGCAGAAAAAATATAATCCATACACAAAAAAGAAGGATTATACTGCAACTAATATTTCAGGTTTTCGTAGTTCGAGTCGTTGTCAAGGACAACTCTCTCGTATTTTATGGGAAATGAAAATACCATACGATATTATATTGGAGACTACATGGATAACAGCGTTTGGTAAGTATAGTAGCTCAATAAAACGAGAAGAACGCAAAGCTGACGTTATGGCAAAGGTAAACGAGATGTATGGATTAGATATAACCGTGGACGATATAAGCGACGCTATTGGTATCGCTTATTATGTTTCACAGTCTAAAATTGACTGACGTGCTTATTTCAACACGGATATAAGCGTGAAAGTAAACTAATTATAAAGGAGAAATAATTATGGCAAATATTACAGACGTTATGGGCAAGAACTTTGCTCTCAGAAACACAATCAAGAATATTAACGGCGCAAAGGTAGAAATCAAGGGCTGCCTCGACGTAAACACAATGGCAAATATCGTGCAGACTGTAGCACAGACCTGTTTTCAGAATGGCGAGTTCCACGCAGAAAATCGTGAAATTGCGCGACGCTTTGCGATACTGAAATATCTTACCGATATAGAGGTAGAAAAGGAGAACATTGAAGAAGTTTTTAAGTGTACACAGGGAGGAAATTGGTTCTCTCAGATTGAGAATGACGTAACAAGACTTCCATTATGGACAGAGGTAGAATCGGCAATTGATAAGCAAATTGACTTTATGTTCCTGACGCACAAGACTTCATTTGACAAATTGTGCTCTGACATATCGGCAAACATTGCGGTAGACAACACGCAGAATCTTGCCGATATAAAGGAAGTGCTTGACGGGCTGAATAAGGTGAATGAAAAGGATTTTGTAAAGGCAATAACTGAGAACGTCATAGAAAAGACAGGTGGTGAGCCTAATGGCGAAAAGTCTGAAGGAGCAACTAAGTAAAATTGCATTAAAAAAAGTTAAAATGTCTAATGGCGAAACTCTTGCTGAAACTATGGCACATGAAGCTCGTAGGTTGGCGGACTGCATACAATACTATATTGATGAATGGTATAACTCATATGAGCCATCTGTATATGATAGAACTTATAGATTGCAAGGTTCATTATATGCAGAAGATATTGCTGATATAAGAGTGGTTGGAAACACATTAAGAATTGGTGTTGTTTTTCAAAAAGATTTAGCGTTCCACGAAAGTTTTGAAAGTATAAGTTATTATAATAAAAATGAGGAAAGAGATGTTTATTATGAATTTAATTCGCCTCATAACACATTTGTTCCTTTGATTTTTAATAATGGTTGGAAAGCACCAAGACTTGCTCGTATTATAGGCAGAAATATTTATATGCTTACTTATTTTCATGGTGCGCATTTTGTTGAAAACGGAATTGAAAGATTTAACAAAACAAATAAATTAGGTATAAAAATAGATGCCGATGACTTCTTCAACGGCAAGGCATATTGACGAAAAGAGGTGGTTAAATGGCAGATAATATGATAGAATTAGTTGCTTCTCTTAATGTGGATGACAGTGCGAATCAAATTAACACAGTTGATATTCCTAAATTGCAGAAAAAAATCGAAGGAATAAAAATCAAGTGTGAGTTAGACACCAACGGTATTGCTTCTATACAATCGCAACTTGCAAATATTAGCAAAAATTCTAAATTTGATATACCCAAAGTAGAGGTACAGACTGACACAAAGCAATCAGGGCAAAATATTGAAAATGTTGCCAAGAGTGTTGAAACTGTAACAAATAAAGTTCTCACCTTAAAGAAAACGCTTGCGGATTTGGACAGTAGATTTGTCGAGGCGTTTAAGGCTGTGGAGAATCCAGACGGGATAATCAACGCCGAGCGCACAATGGCTACAATACAAAGCCGCCTATCGTCATTGGGTACTGTTACCGTTACAGGCAAATATAACGATCAGGAGTCTGCGGATAGTATAAATAAGATAATTGCGAGAATACAGGCTGCTTCTGGTGAAGTTAGGGAACTTAATTTTTTGCTTGATGCCACTGGTCAAAAATTTGAGTATATCGGAGGTTCTTATTCTGACAAGGGTGTTAGTAAAATACAGCAAGATTTAGCAAGACTCAGTAAAGAACTTGCTAATTTTGAGGCAAGTCATAAATCAATTGAAAGCGGTTTAATAGAGCCTCTTACTGTGGCAAGAAACGCAATTATTGATTTGGAATCCGGCGTTGGATCGGTAGAATCAGCGCAAAAGGCACTTGATAATTTAAAGACTTCTGCGGCAGAGATTGGGGTAAACCTTAAATCAACGGGTTCTTCGTTCAATGTATTTGATAACGCTTCAAATAAAGCTAAAAACTTTGATAATATTATTAAAGGTTTAGAACTTGATATAAATAATCTTAATCAAGAAAGCAATAAGAGTAATCTCTCGAATAGCTTAGATGAGGCTCGACAAAAACTTCAGCAGCTTCAAAACGTAGAATCTCAGTTTGGCAAAGGTGTCGAATGGAGTAAAAATTATAAAGAGGTAAGTGAACTTCTTCAAACAATCGCTAATGATTTAAAGGTTGTTCAAAGAGAAGAAAATAAAGCTTTTCAAGACGATAATCGTGCTGCCAATCTGCAAAATCGTATCAAGAGACTTACCGCAGATGTAAACGCTTATGGCGAAGCCAATAAACGTGCCACTAAATCTATGAAGCAGATGACAAGTGGCAAATCTTTTGCAGATGAGTGGTCGCGCATTACAACTGAAATGGCAAAGGGCGCAGACCTTACCGACAGAGAACTCAAAGACTTATCGACTGACATGGCGGTATTCCGCAAAGAAGCACAAGCCGCAGGTCTTGCGGGAGAAAGCGCGTTTGGTAAGTTCTTGAACTCGTTTAAAACTATGTCGAGCTATATCACCGCAAATATGGTGTTTAATGCGGCTAAGAGACAATTGAGCCAAATGATTGAGGAAGTCAAGGCGGTTGACACCGCAATGGTTGAGTTACGCAAAGTTACGTCCGCAACAGAGTATGAGTTCCAAGAGTTTGCAAAATCAGCAACTAAGACAGGTATAGAGCTTGGTGCGAGTGTCAGCGATGTAATAAATGCAACTGCAACATTTGCAAGACTTGGTGAGAGCTTGCCGGATGCTGAAGAACTTGGTAGAGTTGCAACTCTTTACAAGAATGTTGGCGACGGCATAGATATTGAAACAGCGTCGGAAGATATAATTTCGACAATGAAAGCGTTTAAGGTTGAAACAAAAGACGCTATAAAACTTGTAGACAAGTTTAATGAAGTTGGCAACTCATTCGCAATATCATCTGGTGGCATCGGTGAAGCTCTCAAACGCTCTGCTTCTGCGTTAGCAGCAGCTAACAATGACATTTCGCAAAGTATAGCTCTTATAACAACTGCCAATACTATCGCTCAAGATCCGACTACAGTAGGTCAGGGCATCAAAACAATGTCCCTCCGTATTCGTTCTACCAAGACTGAGTTGGAGGACTTAGGTGAGGACGCGGAAGGCGCGGCTGAGAACGTATCAAAGCTGAGAGAACAAATGCTTGCTCTTACAGGTGTTGATATTCAGCTCGACAAAAACACTTATAAATCTACTTATCAAATACTCTTAGAGATGTCTAAGGTGTGGGATAAGCTGGACGATATGAGTCGCGCAAGCGTATTAGAGCAGCTTTTCGGCAAAAGGCAAGCAAATATCGGTGCAGCTATTCTTTCAAATGGTGAATTATTGCAACAAGTATATGAGACTTCTGAGAAAGCCAGTGACGGTATTGGTTCTGCTATGCGAGAGCAAGAAGAATACGCAAAGTCAATTCAGTATAATCTTGACTCTTTAAAGGCTTCATATCAGCAACTCGCACAAGAAATAGTGCAATCTGAAACGGTTGTGACTATCATAAAGGCTCTCAACGAAGGTCTGCAATCGTTAGGCAGTTCCGATATAGTCATAGGCATAAACGCGGTTTCGCAATCTCTTATTGCGCTAACTCAGACAGCCCTTAACGCAAAAGAAAAGATTGAAAGTTTGCCGGCTATCGGAGATTTTGCTTCGCGAGGTTTAGACCAAGTAAGAGGTGTTGCTTTCTTAAAGGCGGCTGGCAAAATCTATGACTGGCTCAAAAAAGATGAGAAAGCGGAGGAAGAAGCCGCAAGAAGTCAAGAAGAATTAAATGTCAATTACGAAAAAAGTTTAGGGATTTACGATGAGACTTCAAAAAGCTTACAAGATTTAACTTCTGAATACATCAAATTAATGGCAAGTACCGAAGATGTATCATCAGCAAGAGAAAGCTTGCTTAATTTACAAAATAACTTTGTAGATAAATACGGTGAAGAAGCAGATGGTTTAGACCTTGTAAATAAGAGTCTCGAAGATAATGTCAGATGGTTAATTGAACGCCAAAAGGTTCTTGGCGAGCAATTTGTTAATGAGAACTCTGATAAGATAGCACAAGCCAAAGAGCGATTCGGAGTTTCGGATTTGTCAGAAGGGGCAAAGTATGAGCTTTGGAATTATGGTATTCATCTTGATAGCGATGAAGCCCGTAGAGAAGCTAAACTATACTCCCAAGAGGTTTCTAAATATCTCAAAGAAAACTACTCAGATATTTTTGAAAGCAGTATAATAGAGGGTTTATACGAGCCGATGATAAGATCGGGTATAACCCCTGCTGAACAAGTCGAAGCTGCAAAGGCAATTGAGGAATCTTATAAATTCGCATTTGAAAAATATTCAAGCTTATCCAACAAAGTCATAGATACTAATGAAACATTATTGGCAATAGGCGAATGGAGGAAGAATTTAGAAAGTGATCTTAGCGTTTTAGAAACTGCGGCTAAACGTATAAATGATATTAAATTAACTAATGAATTTATAGGCGATAATAAGACATTTGACAAGTTTAATGAACTCATTGTCGATTTAGACAAGTTTAACGACATATTAAATTCTGACGAATCAACGATAGGCGAAAAAATTTCTGCATCCACAGATATTGACAAAGTGGTTGAGTCGTTGAAAGATATTGCGAATGAATATCCTATAGTTAGTGATTTGATAAAAAACAAAATCGAATCCGTTGGCTTATCATTTGACCATGTAACTGACACGTTTGAAACCGCAAAATCAGAATGGCTCAAATCTCTCGATGAAGCGCAAAAAGGCACTCTTACCAATATTGACAAAATCGTCGCTGCTATGAAGAAGCTTTATTCGGGTGAAGCAATTGAATCAAAGTCTGCGTGGGAAATACTCAATCTCGACGACAAAAAGCTATTATCCGATATACGCATAGACAGTAACGGTGGCTATATTTTCGACCTCAATCAGATTGTCAGCCTCAAAGATGAAATTATCAAAAAGGAAATAGCTGAACGAGAAGAAAGTATAAGCACAGCCACTATAAAAAGAGATGCGGCTGAAAAAGAAATTGCAGTTGCCAAAGAGCGATTAGATGTTGTGTCAGCCGAACTTGCTATTGCAAAGCTTACTAAAGCAGATAGTGTCGAAAAGTTGGAGGCTGAATACAATAAGCTTAGTGCAGGAATATCAGCTACTCAAAGTGCTGTTGAATCTTATAACTACACTATTCGCAACGAATCTATTTACACCGATGAATTGCGCAAAAAGATAGGCAGTTTGGCAGATACATCTGAAATAGCCGAGGCTTACATAAAAGCTCTCAAAGAGGAAGTGTCTGCGCTCAACAAGGAGGCTGATGGCTTATTAAAGGCTCAAGAGTCTGTGGTTGACGGTTATATCAAAAAAGAACAGCAAGAACTTGATGTACTCGAAAAAGAAAGTGATGAACTCAACAAGCAACTCGATACTTTGGAAGAACAAAAATCTAAGACTGAAGAGATACTTGGCAATTACAAGACGGTTGCCGATGTAGTATCTTCAACTATCGACAAGCAAATTGAGGGTATTGAGAAAGAGCGTCAAGAGATTGAGGGCTTCTACGACAAGCAGATAGAAGAACTCAAATCCGCAAACGAAGAGCGGGAAGATGCACTCGAATATGAGAAAAAGCTTGCCAATCTTGCAAATGCTCAAAACAACAAGGTTAGGGTATACGACCAAGCTCGTGGCTGGATATATGAAGCTGACAAAGAGGCTTTGCAAAACGCGCAAGAGGATTTGGCATCTTTTGAAACCAATCAGCAGATAAAGGCACTTGAAAAAGAGCGAGACAAAGCTGTTGAGGGATATGATGAACGTATAAAATCGCTTGAAGATTATTCAAAAATGTGGGAGGATTTTGTTGACGATATTGCCGACGAACAGAATGAGTTACTGGCAAGCGAAATTCTCGGTTCTGACTGGCGTGAAAAGATTTCTGATAAGGACTTAGGTACTCTTGACAAGTTTAAGACTGGTTTTGTCAAATACAATGGTCAATTGAGGAATATTGTAGATGTGGAAATTACCAATCTTAAAAAGAGTATTGAAGCCAAAGATAAAGACGTTCAAGCAAAGAAAGATCAGATTGAGGCGTGGCAAGATTACAAAACTGAGATTCAGAATACGGCAAATACTATCAAGGATAGTTTGGCAGAGTATAATCAATATCTTGGTGATGTAAAACTTACGGAGAACGCAACTAATGAGGAGCGATTAAGAAATCTTCAAGAGTTTGCGAATCGTTATCAGGACATTGTTCAGCAAATATCGAGTACCAATCAAACGATTGAAGATACCACCAATAGAATAAATGAACTCTCAGAGGCTTCGAGTAAAATTGGTGAGGGTTCAAACGCCGCAACGGGTGGCACACTTCTTGGAGGAATTGGTTTTGGTGTTGATTCTGTGGCGAATGTCGGCAGCATAATTGAAAAGGTTCTTGGTGCGATAAGTGACATACAGAACAAGATTTTTAAATCTATATTCCACTATGCTAATGGTGGTGCGGCTGATTATACAGGTCTGGCTTGGGTAGATGGTACTAAGACCGCATCGGAAACTGTATTTACGGCGGCTCAATCCAAGAAGCTATTGTCTTTGGTAGAAGCTTTGCCGAATGTAAACTTTAAGGCATTTAATGGCGACGCATTAAAGAATAGTACAACTTCCAGTACGAATGTTAATATCGGCAGCATGACAGTTGTAGCAAATAATCCACAACAATTTGCTGACCAGTTTGAGAAACAAATTTCTCGTTATTGGAAAACAAAGCTAACTGAAAACAAGGTGTATTAATTTATGAGTCCCCGGTAAAATGGGGACTCTACTATTTTAGAAACGAGGTGAAAAAATGCTGCAATATCCTACAAATGTATACCCACAAAATATAGCAATAGCGGATATTGAACATCCGTGGTTGTATTTTACGTTTAACGGCGATATTCTTACGAGTGTTTGGACTAATTTCTATGATTATAATTCTGGAGAAATTGCTGGAACTGGCAGGCATTATATAGCTCCAAGATACCCTATGAGATATAACGGTGAAGAATATCTAATGCCGGTTTCTGGCATGGTAGGAACGCTGCAACGGGGAAATGATTATATGTATCAGATGATGTTTACTCAGTCTTTGGTAGATGGTTCTGAAAATATTTATGATATGCCTATTGTGAGAGGTGTAATCTTGTCAGCTTCTGAAACTGCAATTATGATCGCAGACGGAATCAACAATATATATGAGTGGAATGTATTTGAAGGTGTTTGTTCACCCTCTACTGTTCATGATACTGTTTATGCTGGTGCTATTATTAAAGTAGGAAACGAATCTCATTTTATACAGTCATATAATAGAAGAACTGGTGAACTTATTATAGATTCTGCGTTTTCGTCAGATGTATCTGGAAATAATTATACCATATTATGCAATTATCTTGTTACTCCAATGTACTACTTTATGTATCGCAGTTCCCCTTCTTTGACACTGACTTCGGAAATAATTCGCACACAAGCAATTGACCCCTATCAAATAACTCCACCAGCCATAAGCACAGAAGGTGTGTATACGCCTCCAGAAGATGGGGATATGATTAAATATTATACAATGAAACTATGGTGTCGCACACAAGACGATGCAGATAGTTATACCATCGAGGAGACACCTAAAATCTATAGTCAAAAAGTTGACTACCGATTTTTTAATAGTTTTGTAGACCATATTCTTGAAGGAAGAACTGAACCCGAAATAGATGTTATTTATGGGGTAAGTTGTAGCGGAGTAACTCAAAATGGTCTTGAGTTTAACACATCTTCTAATGAACTGACTATTATGGGAGATGAAGAATATGTATTACTTGATAGCGTTTCTGCGAAATGTATTGACGAACATTCCCCAGATTATATAGGGGCGGAACAGCACATTAATCAGTCGGTTGGTATTAAGATTACTTACATTTCTTCTATTAATCTACCTGACGAAGCTCCGAGATTTAATGACCTCACAATGGATATATATAGAAAAGATTTGGAGACTGATAAGACCACACATTTATTTTATAAAAAAACATATGGTGTTGAGTATGACATTATAGATTGGACTGTTCCAAATAAAGGGCGTTTTGAATATATAGTATTGCCAAGAAACCGACAAACTGGTGTACCATATCTTGCGTCAAGAAAAACGGTACAAATAGAATCCAATTTTATGGGATATAGTATTACTGCGCTTGAAGAAAATACTGTTATTTCGGATGCCTTATTTAATGCAAAAAAACAATACAAAAAAGGTCAAAGTTGGATTTTTCATGGAGAGATACAAGATACCACTGTAACTCAAAACTTTAATAGAACTGTACAAGCAGGTGCTGGAAGATACCCAACAACATCGAGCGGAGATAATAACTATTTATCTGGCACTCTTACTGCTGATATTGGATATATTAACTGTGCCGATAAAGAATACAAAGATACAATTGATATGGTCAATGCTTGGAGGGGATTTATTTCACAAGATAAAACCTACATATTAAAGACACAAAAAGGCGATGTTCTTATGGTGAATATAGTTGGAACGCCTACTGTGACATATCAGGAGGATGTGCCAAATGTCCCGGCAACCGTATCTTTCGATTGGGTAGAGTGTGATAGCGTTGATAACTATATATTTACTGACTATGGAATACAGCAATAGCGGAGGTGTATTATGGCAGAGTATTTTAATGAATATACCCCTGATTATATAAAGGCGATAAAAAAACATAGCAACAGATATAAAATTAAATTAGAAATCCTTGGCTACTGCGAGAACGCAATCGGTGAAATAGTCAAGGATTTATCTGTAACCGCACAAGGACAAATAAATGTTAATTATCAGCCTATAATGCGTAGGTCTTGCAGTCTTAGCTTGGTAAATGTGGATAAAAAATACATTCCAAGTCCAGATAATACATTTTGGTTTGAGCGCAAATTCAAATTGTGGATTGGTGTTGTAGACGGAGTGCATACTTATTGGTGGGCGCAGGGAGTGTTCTTTACTCAGTCCGCAAATTCGGATGGGAATACAGTTAACATAGAGGCGGTAGATAAAGGCGGTGCTTTGAATGGCACATTGGGTATGAATATTACTGATACGCAATATATCATCCCTTCCGGAACTAATATCGGCAAAGTCGTGAGAGATACGTTAATGTTAAGCATCTCAGATATGCCGTCCGACAAGCCTAATGGAAGTAGTAAGCCGATTGATCCTATCACTCCCATAATAGATATAAAATACAACCATATACTTACTCAACATGAAATATCGGTTGATGCCGACAACTGTATCGGAGAAATATTTCAAGCTATTGGCGATGGTTATAACGCCGATTTATATTATGACATTCAAGGTCATTTTCAGGTCGCAGAACTAACAACAGGCTATAGAGTGGACGGGTATAGGTATATGGCTTGCCAATGGAACTACGATGACAACGATGGCTTTTATGGGCTTGCAAATTTTGAGTATAACTTTGATGGTAAAAATGCAGTTACCGTTTATACCAACGCATCGACCATAGAAAATATATCTTATACAGCCTATAATCGAAATCCAGCATCACCTATAAGAACTGGTAATGTTGGCGTAAGGCGTATGGAGTCGCAAGAAATTAAGTATATAGATGTGACAGAGGGCGAAATGAGAAAGAAGTGTAAGCAATATGCTGATTATTTGCTAATACAAGAGGCTATGAGAGGCGCGAGCGTAACATTTAACAGCCCCATCATTCCACATTTAGACGTAAACCGTACCATCAGTATTACTGACAAATTGCAGAAATTAGATCATGAAATATTCATAATTCAGTCTATTACTATTCCGTTATCATCTGAAATGATGTCAATTTCAGCAACAAGCATAAACTGGCTACCAAATGATTTAGCAATGGGGTGATACAAATGAATGATTTATTTATGCTTATTGATGAACGTGTTAAGAAAGTTATGGGTTCTTCTTCGTTTGTTTCGTCCGTGCCATGTGTGGTTACTAATGTGTATGATAATGAAATGGTGCGAGTGCGGCTTGCGACTAATGATATTGAATACACAGTTCCAAATTGGAGTGGTTCTTCGGTTTATGTTGGAGAAAGAGTATATCTTTTTTATAAGGGATTTCTTTCTCAAAATTCATCATACGTTGGCGCATCAATAAATAAAGACACAAATATCAACCGGTATGTCTATGGCGAGGCTTATACTGGTGAACTCGATGGTGAAGATAGAAATATAGCAATCATTGACTTCTATAATGTGTCCGATAATGTACTGCTGGGATTTGACGCATTAATATTGGGAAGTAATAATAGTGTTAATGGTACGATTAACATTTATATAGATGGCAAATTAAAAAGATATAAGCCTATGTTTACTACCATATCAAATGGTTATGTGCATTGCTCGTTTACCCTTCCTTATTCCATCAAAGGTGGCATACACACAATTGAAATAAAATGTAATTGCACAAATGCTACTGTTGTTGATGTTGAAAGTTATGTGTGGGGAAACGTAAAGCTACCCATTGAACCAACAGATGAAAATGATTATGTATATAGAATTGATAACGGCAGTGCATATATTATTAAATATATTGGCACAAAAAGATACATACAAACCCCATTAACCTTAGAAGGTGTTCCAGTAAAAATTATTGGCAAATCAGCATTTGTAGAAACTAATGTTAAAATGGTCGTTGTTTCAGAAGGAGTTGAAGAGATTGAATAAGAAGGAAGTGATAACATGACAGGCACAGGAACACAGGCAGATCCGTATATCGTGGAGACGTTTGCAGAGTTTGATAGTGTAAGAAATATATCTGCTACAACATACGTTGAGTGGAGCAACGCAGAAGTAGATTTCAACGAGATACAGCCAGAAGGATATAGTGACAGATTCATCATTAATGGACATATAACGCTAACTAATGTTATCTGGAAAAACTTTACTTCTCGCGCTGATGACGCTATTTCGTTTGGAACAGGTAGTGGCAGTCCTGATATAGAATTTAATAATTGTAAGATAATTGACGCTTATCAAATTACATCAGCTTCCGAAAAATATTTGTTTATCGGTCGAGGTGGCAATGTGGTGTTTAATAATTGCGAAATATCATATCGTCAAGATGTAGGAAATGCTACCCTTGATACTGGACTTTTACGTGATGCTGCTGGTGCCCAGACTTTCAATGCTTGCGCTATTACTATTAAGTCTTATGGAAACAAGAATAATACTTGGAGACTTGCTGATGGTGGTACTTTTGAATTTTGTAATATAAATATGGATGTTCAAGCGAATAAATTCGATTATCCGCTTCGAGGATTTATGTGTTGGTACAGCGGTAAAATTGATATAAATACTGCAACATCAAATAGTCGAGACGGTGGAAGTGGCAACATAGTATGGGACGTAGAGATACCACAGCAAATTACACTAACATCCAGTTCACTTTATACATTCTTATCCATTTACAACTCTGATAAAGCTACAATTGATGTTACTAATAGTCGTATGCTTATAGGCGTTACTTCTGCACAACTTAAAGATACTGGATATTTATACTCTCTTGGATTCCCTGTGAGGTGATGATATATGTTTACTGATATTGTGACTTTAGGGGCTGGTAACTTAGGGGATGTTGATAAGGATTCTAATGGATATATTACAACATCAACCATAACTGACCCAGATGTTAAATCTTCCAGTTATATGTGGACATCTGTATCAATACCGTATGCAGGCATGACAAGATTTGGTCTGTCTTGGATGATTTGCTATGAGGATAGTGACGGAGTTAAACATTATCCTTATGGTGATAGTGACAGAGCACCTAATACGACTACATCTTACTGGCTTGTAGACCCTCGTGATGGTCATTGCTTTCAAGGCAGAGGCGTGTATTATTTTACAGCATCAATGGTAGATGCTCCAACACTCGATAAAAATAATGTTAGATGGATGCCGCCTACATATCCAGACGATTACAGTGGCGTAAGACTGACAACTCCGCCTTCTACTGTTGACGTATATATACGATACGGCTCGGGAGCAAAGCCCATATATAAAACAAGGGCAGATGCTATTAAATATGACAGCTACGGTAATTTCGATGGTACGAATTACTACATTGACGATACATATTGTAAAATCATATATGAGTATGATTATTTCGTGCAGATAGCAAATGACGAGTTGCGTACAATAGATATGCCTGATAATACACCTGTACTATATGCAACTGATTATCCTGATATGATATGGAGAGTGGACGGAGTGACGAATAATGGTATGATTTATTCACCTCTGATACCAGATATGATTGCTGTTGGTGCTTTTAAAGGCGTTTCAACTTTAAGACGAGTTGTAATTCCAAATAGTTGTAAAAGAATTGGCTTAGTATCGTTTTCGGGAACAAATATAAGAGAAGTGATTATTGCGAGCGATTGTTCATATTCACAAACTTCGTTCCCAGAAGGATGCACAATAGACTTTTATTCAGATTAAGAAAGGAAGGTAGAGTTATGGCAAACAGATATTCTGTTATTAATGGAGACTTATATGCGAATGGTGTTGTAAATGAAATGAAAGTTTCAACAGGTTCAGACATCAGAATTAAGGCTTCAGGCACAGGCTCTTGCAAGGTGGTCGGCAAACTGACCGCTAATGGCGATTACAAGGTTCTTTCACTCGTTAGATTAAAGGACTTTGCAGTTGTAGACACTATAACTGATAATGAAATTTACGCCGCCGACGCAAGTGGTCTGCACACGATTTCGCTTGAAAGTGCAAGTGGATTTACTAATGTATGGGCAACTATTCTTGCGTGAGGAGGTGTTTTAATATATGGATATAGTAACATTAGGTGCAGCTCTAAATGGCTCTGCGGAATATGTAAACTCTCATTTTAAGGGAGGTTCAAACATTCAGATAGTAGACAATCCAGACGGAACTCAGACAATCAACGCATCTGGCGAGGTATCTGCCGAGGATACGGTTGCAAGAGCGGATATTGCGGCTATTAAAGACGGCACAAACATTGATAGTTTTGGTGACGTTGAGACTGCCCTCGGTGATAAAGCTGATTCCTCAACAACTTACACAAAGACTGAAGTTGATACGGCTTTAAGTGCAAAGGCTAACTCAGCAGACGTATACAGCAAAAGTGACATTGATACGGCTATGAGTGAAAAAGCCGATAAGTCAACAACCTACACAAAAACAGAGGTTGATACTGCTCTTGACAATAAGGTTGATAAGGTATCGGGCAAAGGCTTGTCAACTAACGACTTTACAACAGCGGAAAAGACGAAGCTTGAAGGTATTGCAGAGGGTGCAGAAGTCAACGTGCAGGCTAACTGGACACAGACAACAGCAACCGCCGATGATTATATTAAGAATAAGCCTACGCTTGGCACAGCGGCGGCAAAGAACGCAACTGACACATATAATTCAACTGGCGATGACGTAACAACAGGCAAGGCAGTAGCGGCGGCTCTTGCAACACTTCCAGAGCCTATGGTGTTCAAGGGTTCACTTGGTACTGGTGGAACTATCACAACGCTCCCAACTGCAAGTAGTTCTAATAAGGGATATGTGTACAAGGTTATTACTGCTGGTACATATGCGAGTCAGTCCGCAAAGGTTGGCGATACATTTATTTCTGACGGTTCTGCATGGGTGCTTATCCCGTCTGGTGATGAACCGAGTGGAACTGTTACAAATGTGGCTGTTACTAATGGTGGCGGTCTTACCGTTAGTGGAAGTCCTATAACATCAAGCGGAACAATTACCGTTGGACATAGCAATTCTGTAACTGCTAAGACAAGTTCTTCTTTAAAGAAATTCACATACGACGCATACGGTCATGTAACAGATTCAAGCGAGTTGTCCACCGCCGAGTCAGATGCACTTGCTTCTGGTATCGACAGTGAAAAAGTCGCACAGATTGAAACGAATAAAAGCAATATTTCAAAAGATGAAGCCGCGCTGGTTGAGCTTGTGGACAATGGAGCGAAAAATCTATTTCAAATATCAGACCTCATATATCAAGATGCACTTAACGGATTAACTGCTACTTTCAATGCAGACGGTTCTGTTACTGTTACTGGCACTATGGCTGATACTACTAAGAATGCTATTGTATACATTAGCCCTAATAGAAATATGGACTATCGTAAATATCAAGGGTGCGTTTTAAGTGGTGGAATAAGCGCAAACGAAAGAATTTCATTACAGAATTCTGTAAGTCCATATAATTCTATTGCAATTTCACAAGGAACTGGAGTGGAGATAACCACTATAATACCAGAAAAGACGCAATTATATATCTATATTGCTAAAAGGTCAACTGCTGTAAACTATACATTCAAACCTATGATATGCACTAAAGCCGCTTGGGACATATCCGACTCTTATCAGCCTTACCGCCCGAGCTATCAGGAGCTTTATGAGCGAGTTGTCGCACTGGAACAAGCAAACCAATAAAAAGGTAATTTTAAAGGAGGTTGATGGCAACGCATAATATTTTTACTAAACTTGCAAACCGTATGGTTGGTGCAATGATGGTTCACACTCAGCTTACGGAACTGTTCAACTTCATAGACCTCAAATCCGATGCTAAACGGCAGAAGAAACAACTTCATGAAGAAACTGATGGTCTTTTAAAATTAGAGAAGTATGCGTCACAGCATCATCACATACTTATAACTTCAAACAATCCACCGCAGGTGGATATTCTTAATCTCGGTATGCTTAAACAACAAAATGACGAATTGTCTCCTGATAACAAGATTTATCTCATTCAGTACGCCATGAAAGAATGGATTGAGTGGGAGAAGGAAAGCAAAATCATGTACGAGGACGCTTACCGCAACCTTGTAGATATGTCAGAAATAGCTACGGCGGATTTTGTTCTGCAATATGTCAGAGATGTGGACAAAGAACTGCGAGATGCGGAACTCCTCTACAGAGTGCGAGATGCAATCGACTGGGATTTGGCAACTATCTATGACAAACAGGCGAGGCTGAGTAAGTGATATGTTTATACAATATAACGAAAACCCACGAGACAACTTTCGCGCAGGAGATTGTGTTGTAAGAGCAATCTCTGTTGTTACTGGCGACCCATGGGAAAAGATATATGTTGAACTATGCGCCGAAGGATATTTTATGGGTGATTGGGGAAACAATAATGCAGTATGGGACGCTTATCTTAGACGCAGAGGATTTAAGAGATATATTTGTCCTAACGACTGCCCTTATTGTTATTCAGTTGCGGACTTTGCAAATGAACATCCTGAAGGCTCATATATTCTCGGTATTGGCAGTCACGCAGTTGCTTGTGTCTCAGGAAATTGGATTGATTCTTGGGATAGTGGCTCGGTAGTGCCAATATATTATTATACGAAAGAGGGTGATTAAATGGCTTGGGGAAATCCTTACGCATATGGGCAACCTGTGATACAGCAACCCTTGTTGACATCTTTTATAAATGTGCCATCGGAAGAGGTTGCATATAATTGGAGAGTTGAACCTAATACTTCTAAGAACTTTATAAATGAAAACGAAGGATTTGTTTATAGGAAATCTGTTGGTTCATCTATCCTCGACCCTTTTGTCTTTGAGATTTATCAGCTTGTAAAAATTGGGGACAATAAACCCAAAGAAGAAAATAATCACAGTCAAGATGTTTCAAATACAAATGTAGATTTGTCTGATTATATAACTAAGTCCGAGTTTGAAGTTTACAAAGAATCAACCGATAAAGTTGTTGCTGAATTAGAATCGAATAGGGAACTTATGAATCAGATAAGCAAATTTTTAAAGGAGTGGGATAAGAATGGCTAATCCTTTTGTATCGCAAAATCAAAATCAACCAATGCAAGGGCAACCACAGATGCAACAGCCAGATTTTGGTCAGGCTTATCAGCAGTTTGCTCCTAATTGGCGACAGTATTTTAAGAATTTACCAGAAGATATACAAACGCCAGAACAAGCGGTTAGGTATTTTGCACAGAATGGTCAAATACCACCGCTTATTCAGAGGCAAGTTTATTCAATGCTAAATAGGCGGTAATTTCGGTATTGGGGCAATAGCCTTGATATAAATTCATTCATTTTACACACCGGTTGCACATAATGGATGCAATCGCTCACCCCTTAACAGTTTTGGGGAGAAAGGAGAGTTATTATGGCTCTTAACAATGGAAATGGAACAGACACAACAATGCTCGTAACACCTTCTTACGGTATGCCGTTTGGTGGCGGTTATGGTGGCGGAAACGGTCTTTTCGGTGGCGGAGATAGCTGGCTCGGAATACTGTTTCTTATCGCTCTCTGTAACGGCGGATTTGGTTTCGGCGGAGGCTTCGGCGGAGGCTATGGCAACATGATGTTAGGCTATGACTTCCCTTGGTTGCTTAATGGTCAGAATCAGATTAATGGCAACGTAAATGGCGGATTCCGTGATGCTCAACTCCACGATTCTATTACTTCTACTCGTGATGCCATCTCAGCTTTGGCAACTCAGTTATGTCAGTGCTGTGGCGATATGCAGATGAGTGTACTTAACGGCTTTAATGGTGTCAATAATTCTATTTTCGGAGCGCAGACAGCTCTTGCACAGCAGATGAATGCAAACGAAATTGCAAGCCTTAATCGCTCATATGCAGAGCAGGCAGCTAATCAGCAGGGCTTCAACGGTGTACAGGCAGGTCTTTCAGATGTCCGCTATACAGTAGCACAGGAGAACTGTCAGGACAGATATGAGGCTGCTCAGAACACTCAGAACATCATAACTGCTCTTACGGCAGGAATCCAGTCTATAAAGGACGACCTCTGTCAGGACAGACTTGACGCAGAGCGCAGAGAGAACGCAAACCTCAGAAGCGAACTTATGTATGCAAGAGGTCAGGCTTCTCAGGTACAGCAGACCGCTGACGTTATCAACGGAACGTACACACGCCTTTCACAGTGTCCTGTAAACAGCACTCCTGTTTATGGTAACACACCTATCTTCACTTGCCCTCAGAACGTAAACGCTGGTTGTGGATGCAACGGCTCTTTCTGATTGGAGGTGGCGTGAATGGCTGCTGAATTTAGCGCAAATGCAACACAGGTTGTACAGATAAATCAGCCTGTAATATTTACTGAGTCTCCTGTTCCTTGCAACAGAGGACTTGTATTTCACAGAGATGAAAGCGGTATCTTTCTTCTCGCAAATAATGCACCTTCTACTAACACTTGTAGTTGCGGTTGCAGAAAAATCTACGAAACACTTTATCAGGTAGAGTTCCACGGAAATATTTCTGTTCCTACCGATCCTGCTGGCACAGTTGAGCCTATAAGCCTTGCTATTGCAATTAATGGCGAAACTGACCCAAGCAGTATTATGACTGTCACAGTACCTCTGGTATCTGATACCGCAGGCGATAATGTTGGTGCTTCTATTATAGTGGCAATTCCCAGCATTTGTGGCTGTCAGAGTGTTTCAGTTAGAAATATCAGCACACAGGCAATTAATGTAATGAATGCCAATATCTTGTTTAACTATATTGGCTATCGCAGAGTTAGATAAGAAAGGTGGCAAACATGGATAAGAAGATTGATACTCTTTATGACCTTTGTGAGATGACCTTTAAGGAATTAGAATCCACAAAGAGAGAACTTGAAAATGCTGGTGGTCAGCTTGACGAGCAGCACATTGAATACCTTAAAGACCTCACAGAAATGCTGAAGGACATCAAATGTGTTATCGGCATGATGGAAGATGAGGAAGAAGGTTATTCTGGCAACTACTACTATGACGATGATATGTCTATGGCAAGAGGCGGTCGTGGTGGCAGATCGAACGCTCGTGGTGGACGTTCTAATGCTCGTGGTGGCTCTTATGAGCGTGGACGTAGCAATCGTAGAGGTTATACTCGTATGGAGTCCCGTGATGATTTTATGGACAGATTCGAGGAACTTATGGACGAAGCTCCTGATGAGGTAACTCGCAAGAAGTTCGAGAAACTCATGATGGAGATGAGATAATTGTAAGGGGCGGTGGTTAATCGCTACCGCCCCACTTTTTATCAGAGGTGATATTGTGAAACTTAAAGACAGAATCTCAAAACTCATAGATGTTAAAAGTCTTATCAGCTTGCTTTTTGCGGTGTGCTTATCTGTTGCTTTTCTTAAAGGAAAAGTAGAGGTAAAGGATTATCTTACAGTTTGCACAATGGCATTTACATTCTTTTTTAGTTTTCAATCCAATAAGAAAAATGATAACAAGGAAGGAGAATAAGTATGAATAGTCCTTACATGGGTAGATTTCAGATTACACAAACACAGCACTCTCAACATGACGGATTTGATATGGTTGGTCTGGATTCAAAAGAAATACATAGCACAGTTAATGGTACTGTGGTTCATGCAGGTTGGGAGAATCCCAACAATCATTCTCAAGGCTTTGGTCAGTATGTATGTATTAAAGCGACAGACGGTAATTATTATTACTTTGGTCATATGAGTGTAGTTAAAGTCTCATATGGTCAGACAGTAAAAATTACAGATGTTATAGGAATTGAAGGTAATACTGGTTATTCTTTTGGTTCACATTGCCATTATTGTTGCAGACCTAATTTTACGGTAGGAAACGCTCTTAATATATCATCAATTTCTGGTATACCTAACGAATTAGGAATTTACGATGACGGTTATAGATCTGGAACAACAGCCTCTCCTGATGCAAAAGCTGATATAAAAGGATTACAAATCATTCTTAATAACGCCGGTGCTGGTCTTGTGGTAGATGGCATCGTAGGAGAAAAAACTCTCGCAGCTGTTAAAAAGTATTCTATTGAATTAAACGACAGGGGAAATCTTATTAAGTGGGTACAGGAACGTCTTACTCAGCTTGGATTTGATGCCGGCTATGCAGACGGTTTTGCGGAAAAACCGACAATGGATGCAATATATTCGTGGCAGAAAGCAAATGGGCTGGGAGTTGGAAATTTATACGGCTCAGATTGGGACGTATTATTGAGGTGAAATATGGCAGTATCAGATAAAGAATTTTACGAATTAAAGGCTAATTCTCAGGCAAACGCTAAAGAAATTACTGACTTACGATTAAGGGTTAGCGATGTAGAGAAGAAGCAGGAAATGCTTTACGAAATGAATAGTAATATCGCACTTATTGCACAATCTCTCAAACAGGTTGAGGGTGATGTTGGAGAGGTAAAAGAAAACCAGAAGGAGCTTAGTAGTAAGGTATCTACCTTAGAAAATGCTCCGGCAAAAGAAACTTTGGATAATATAAAGAAAATAAAAATAGCCGCCATTACAGCGGTTACAACAATGATAGCCACAGGCGTTGCAGGTGCGATAATCGTAGCTTTGGCTAAATAATTATAAGGGTATGTATTAGGTCTTAATTGACTTAGTACACACCCTTATTTTTTTTACTTTGTAGTGCTACCTATGCCACCATTTCTTATGCCGTTTGTTTCATCATCTACGGTCTTGAAGAATTGCTGAATAATGCCTTGACACATTGCTTCACCCTGTTTGATAGTAATTGTCTTGCCATCAGGACTGTCATTGTAGAACTTACACCATATATGTCCTTCGTTGTCGGACTGCGAGTAGTCTGCGTCCACAATACCCACGCTATTGAATAACTGCATCTTGTACTTAAAACCAAGCCCCGATCTCGGATAGATTGCAAGGAACTTATCGCTGTCAAGAAGAACTCTTATGCCAGTAGGAACTTTGATTGATTGTCTCGGAAGTATTGTTATGTCATATGGAGCATAAAAGTCATATCCAGCCGAGCCTGTTGTGGCTCTCTGGGGCAGTTTTATGTTTTCGTATTCTTCTGTTGCGTGTACTTCATCAGCCCAGCAATTAGGTTCAAAGTGTTTTTCAGTATCAATAAAGTATCTTTGTTTACTTATCTTCTCAAATTTATTCATATTATCCTCCTTGTTTTATGTTTCTCCACCAACTATGTGTTCCGTTGGCTTCTTCGATTACTGTGCCTGTAAAACTCTCTACTGCTTGATTGCCGTATTCTGGTGAACAGTCATAGACCGCAAAATAATTGTCGTTCTTGTAGAACTGTGTGAGCGTTCCTTCCTCTTTACAGGGAATCAACAGTCTCACAATGTTTACATTCTCATAGCGCACTGAGCCTTGTGGGTCAGCACTTTCTGGGAGCAAATCAGGGTGTAACCACATCATCATCACTCTCCTTTATAAGGCTCTCGATAGTTTTGACAGCCGTGTATACACCAAGCCAATCATACACCCTTGATACGCAAGGCTGTTTATCAATATCGCCCCTGTTCCACGGGTAATCAAAGACAATGCTATAATAGTTGCGTTTTGCATTGCCTATATGTTCTGGGCAATCATCAATCAAAATATCTACATTTAATAAATATTTATCGTTGATATTTATTGTGTGCCGTTCTATATATTCTTTTGGCAGATGCATATTTCTGGATAGGTGATTTATCTTTTTACGCAGATTTTCTGGTAATGATGATGTGGCAAAGAAAATCTCATGTCCTTCGTCGTAGAGTTTCTTAATTACATCGGCAGCGTAGGGTAGAACTTGCACCCCACGCCACATTTCTTTGTCGCGAAAGCCACTATCCACAATCCACTGATATTGCTCTGGTAGAGCCGCCTCTATGCTATAAGACGTTATATCTTCTATTTTGAGATTTACAGGCACTCTTTCATTGATATACTCTATAAGCCTTTCAGTGGTATTCAGAACGGTGCAATCCAAATCAATTGCAATCTTTAAAGGCATACACACCTCACAGCCACGGAAAGAAAAGGTCGTTCAAAGTAAGATTTCTGGTGTCTTTCTGAGTCAGCAAAAGAACGTTCTCTCCATACTTTTCATTGAATGCCTTTACGGAGTTCATAAGTGCTGAAAGTTCTTTGTCCTTTTCTTCGGCACGTTTCTTTCTTTCTATCTCGGCTTTCTCTCGCTCTTGTCTGTCAAGTTCTGCGTACTGCGTTTCAAGTTCTTCAATCTTCTTGCTAATTTCTTCTTTAGTCATTTTAATTACTCCTTTATTTAATTTTATCATAGAGGGAGAGTGGATTGTCGCTCTCCCATTTTGTTTTCTTTTTACCCTTCCATAGCTGGTATTTGTGTCGCAAGGTATCGGAGGTTATATACCACGTTTGACTCGACGAGTCACTTGAGATATACGTCACCCATAAAAGCATGGTTTCATCATACGGAAACACGTTGCAAACGGTTGAATCAAGCATTGTTGTCGCGCTCCCACTCATCCATAAGCTGCCGATCTCTCCAAAGGTCGTACTCGTAGTCCTCGTCTGGTTCTGGAATCTCTGCTTCTGTTTTGTAGCAACATTCCTCACAATAATGATCTTTACCTAATACATACATTGTATCTCCTACATATATATCCCCTCCGCAACAGTCGCATTTGAAAGCAACTGCTGGCTCATAGTTGGGACAGCTTGAAACACAGGGATGGTGTCTACATTCTTCACACATATTAGTTCTCCTTAACTTTCATGAAGCGTTCACAATAGCATAACCCCTCAGTTTGCTGTTCTTTGAAATCCTTACACATACAACGAGTATGATTATCTCGTACAAGCCTACAACAACAGTAACCGTCATTTGCTTTAATGTCCTTAGTTACCGCTTCATACATCTCTTTATCAGGATTGGGGATTATTTTCAGCATATTCTCACTCCTTTCTGATTGTCACTTGCAAGATTCACACCCAAGACTTCATCATAATGTGACTGTTGGTCGGGAATATATCTCCCAAATTTAACGACTATATTTTTGAAGCCATCTTTTAGTTTGTTGATATATGACTGTATCTCATCCTCATAATAACCAGTATAGATAACTATATCATCATTGCATCGGCTGCGAAATTCACAGATAAATGCCGTCAACTCATCAATATCATCAAATGGTTCTAAGCCTCCGAGACAAACAGCCTGAGATATATCGTTGCTCACATATCTATTAACAAGCTCTTTGCAACTAATCTCTATTATTGGCGCAGTAGCAAGCGGTAAGTTTTGACATACCGCTTTGCCACATTCTGCGTCACATTTGAAACTACATTTTGATGTAGCAATAAACATAGATGGTAGCTTGTAGTTGACAAAATCCTCGTCTATCAAGCCTTTAATTTTCATTAATACTCTCCCACTGTCTAAGTTTATATTCTGCCTTACGGTCGCTTGACCAACTCTCGATCGGTGTATAGAATCCGACAACCCTCGTGTATTCTGTTGCAACTGGCTCTCCGCACTTGGGGCAAATATCTCCATAGAAAGCGTGGTTGTGTTTACAAGTCTGTATCTTAGTGTTCCACGCAAAGTATGTAACGCCCTGATCTGCAACGTATTCAGTCATCGTTCTCGCCTTTTCGTAACTATCAAAAGGCGCTTCGATGTTGGCGTGGAGGATGCTACCACCAGAGCAGAAACCGTCAAACAATGCTTGTACTCTAATGCGTTCCTGCAAGGTAGATTTGATACCTAATGGCATAAACTGATTGCCGTATACAGGCAAATCATATATATCAGCATCAGGATAGAAGAACTTATCCTTACGAATAAGCTTGCTTGCAGCCTGTTCGACCGGAGACTGTTCCAACGATACCATATAATTGCAACCATTATCTTCTATAAACTTATCGGCTGTCTTGCGGATTGTATCAAATATCTTCTTGCCAAAAGTTTCTGCTTCTTTGGTGTAGGATGTGTTGTTAAAAATGTCTACGGTAGTATGTCCGAATTTTTTCATACTTTCATATACGCCTGTAAATCCGATAGTATTATACAAATGCTTGAAATCTATCAGCCCGTAAGTGAAGTTAGGGAGAAGTCCCTTCTCTACATTACGCTGGATGATAGTTCTTACAATATCTAACGCCTTTAAATTAATCAATGTACGCTTTTTAAGTTCTGAGATATATTCCGCTTCACTCTCTGTATCAAGGGCAATTCTCGCAAGGTTTATAGTTCCTACCTTTACAGAGCCAACCTTTAAAGCAGTGCCACCGATGCTGTTGAAATAGCCTAAGTCCTGAATCGAGCTTTTTAAGCGACAACAATTTGAGAGCGATGTTACGTCCTTATCAATAAACATATTGCTATCGCACCACTTCATATTATGCTTAATTGCCCATGTTGCAAATTCCTCGTCCTCAAACTTACCGTTCTTGCGGATAAGAGAAATAGTAGATACAGGGAATGTAAACATATTTTCTGAGCGTATTTCAGCCATAGTCTCCATATACCACTTCTGAAACTCTATAATTTCTTCCTCTGCATCTATCATAAATGTGCCATCGGGGAACTCAGAGCCACCAAAAAGAGCTTCAAAATATGGTCTGTCAAACGCTGTTGTATTTGTAAAGGCTGACTGCTGCCCATCTCTTACGCAGGGTTGGTTGACGGCATAGATAAATCTCTGAAAGTTTTGAATGGCATACTTCTTTTCGTTGCCACTTGATTTTATACCAAGATAATCAGACTGTACATCCTTACGCCAGTAATAATACATATAAGGAATAATATTTGGAAGCCCTACTGCGCCACTCGATCTATTGCTTGCAAAGGAAATGAACTCCTTGATGAAGTCAACAAAGGTGGTAAGGTGCTGTGCTGGTTGACTATTTGTTATTCCTAAGAAATAAAGTCCCTTTTCTGCAAGGTCTTTAAGGTCGTAGGCAAAACAATAGGGCTTCATTGAACTTGTATCTGCATCGTGGAGATACAGTTTACCAGTCCACTCGTATTCAAGCCATGTATTTGCCGTTCTAAACCCATACTTCTTCTTGAGTTCAAAATAGATTTTGTTGTAGGCAAGCAGTTTTCTGTGCGGCTTTGGCATTTCTGTAAGCAGGGTAACTATATCCTTGCGTCTTACATTGCTATTGCCATCTACGCTTACATCAGCAACAGTATCATTGTCGATAAAGTTATCTATAAAGTCAGTATAAGACAACTGATCGTCGCCAAATCCGTTTAACTGAGCTATATCAGAGCCATATTCTGCCTGTAACTTGTTGTATTGGGTAATGAAGTCTTTGTCAAGAGTAATCCCAATGTTAATAGTTGATGTCTGTTTTCTTGCCATGGTTAACCCCTTTCATTTACCCACTTAACCGCTTCACCGAAGTTCATGACCTGTCCGTCTACATCTAATACAGGCATAAAGTCAAAACCCTTTTGTATCATAAGTTCCTTGTCGTCGCAGATTGTATATTCAATCTTAGCGTTGTCTAATTTTTTCTCCAAAATCTTGCACTTCGGGCAGTATGTACTGTACAGTGTTATCATTCTCTCACCCTCTCTTTAACTTCTTCATAGCCTTCTTTGCCACTATTAATTCACCATCTATCTCAACTACAGGCAGAGACTTTACTTTGTGACTCCCTACCCACTCAGTTTCAACTCTCTCGACCTCGTATGAAATATCTCTTTCATCCAAGAAGTCAAAGAGTTCAACGGCTTTGCTGTTTAATATCGCGCTTACGTAAACCTTAACGTTCATACTTGCCTCCCTCACGAGCACAAGCCCAAAACATAAAAGCATTTGCAATAATAACGCTACCTAATATAATCTTAATCATTGTTTTACCCTCTGTAATTTCTGAATAACATATCTATGAACTCAACGTTTTCATTAAGCTTATCTTGTGTGGAGTTGTCACACACAAAATCTACATATTCCTTTGCGTCCTTAAAGGCTTCTGCGTCATGTTGCAACCTCTTGAAGATTTCTTTATCGCTGTCTCCACGTTTCGACATTCTGTCCGCAACTATGGAACTATCTACGTCCAAGTAAATACTAAGAATTGGTCTGTCATGGTAATTGCGGTACAGGTCTTTTAATCCCTTTACGTCCAAAACATATAAATCGCTATTGTCAAGCTGATTCTTGGTGCAAAAATAGTAGTTACCTGCAAACCACGTTGAGCAAACAATCTGCTTCTGTTCTGAGAAAAATGCAGCTTCTTTCATATCGCAAAAGGTGTGAGAAGAAAGGTCTGCATCATCATTCTCTCTTGGTGGTCTGGTTGTGTAAGACTTTAAAGGAATATAGCCAAAACATTTATGGAGCTTATTGACTAAAGTAGTCTTACCTGCCCCAGAGGGTGAAATTATAGCAATCAATGGTTTCATTTGTATTCTTCCCTCACAATCTCTTTTAAAGGTTTGTGCTTGCCACAACCCTTGCTCTCTGGGCAATAGAAAATAGAAAATGATTCACACTTTGGTACGCAGTATGGCTCAATAATTGGGCAAGCCTCAACCGCTAATTTTGCCATTTCCTTTGCAATATCTCTTATCTCTTTCTGCGCTCTTGTGCAAAGACGTTCATTAAGAAAATGAAAGAAATTGCGGAAATCCATTGTGATATAAAGGACGGTTTCGCAAGCATTTGGAAGAACATATCTCGCGTCCTCGGCAGGAATATCATAATCTAATACAAGCATATCGTAGAACGCTTGAAGTTGCTTCATGATAGCGTCATAAAGTCCATTTGCATCATCCTTGCCTTTAATACTATCAGGCGTGTAATATTCAAATCCGTCCTCTTTGCAATATCTCTGCGACCTCTGAGTAAACTTGCCCGTTCTATGTCTTACGAGTTGGTGACTACAGGCTCGACTACAGGTTACCTTAAAGGTTATGTCGCTGTGCTCTGCCACTGATTGATGCCCGCTTTTCATACAGCCCTTAAAGATTTTGCAGTCCTCAGTTGGCTCACTATCATAACACACGCAAGCGATATTCTCTATCTTTTGAGTTGCGTTAGGGGTGATATATACAAGTTCGACTTTGTTCATATCTCTACCTCGAATTTCTTACAGTTTATACCCCAAATCTGCTCGTCACACTCGTCAATTTCACACGTTACAGGCTGAGATAGGTCAAGCGACATAAGCCCAAGAAGTGAACGCCCATTAACTATATACTTGCCATGCTTTACAGCAATATCACCTTTAAATTTAAAAGTCTCATTGACGAAATTCGTAACTCTCTTAACGTCATCAAGTAGTATCATTTTTGCTATCATTATAACCTCCTCACTGATGATAAAAATAATTATGTTTTTTGTGAATTGTCATAAGAAAATTCTCCATAGTATTCATTCTCAGCTTTCTTGCGAGCTTCAATAGCTTCTTCTTTGGTATCGAATATCCCTAAATAAACTGTGCGATTATTTTGCCACACCCTCGCGCGCCATTTATTGCACCATTTGTCTTTATACACGCCAGTTGTCCCAGACGTATTATTTTCTTGTCTCGGTCTGTTTGCGTTGTTTTGACTGTTAGTTGCTAATCTTAAATTATATTTTCTATTATCATTTCTTGTTTCTTTACCATACTTATGGTCTACAAGTAAATTATCTGGCGCATTCATTATAAACCTATGAAGTCTTATTGATTTACCGTTTACCCAGCCTCTGAGATATCCATCACCATTTTTATACCAACATATATCTTTAACTCTCCAAAAATCTTCTAAATCCACAAGAAAGGGTTCACCCTTGAGAGTATACATAATTACATAATCCTCTTGAATTTCGTAATCATTAGTTTTCTTGCAGCGATTAGCCGAGAGTTCTTTTCTTAGACAACCGCAAGACTTAGTTCTTCCATTATTTAATGCATGAGTGTCGACGATAACTACATTGCCTTCTGGACAACTACATTTACATCGCCACATGGAATGTCGATGTCCGCTTGGAGAGATATAATCATCCGCTCGTTCAATAACTTTTAACCTGCCAAAAATCTTTCCCGTTAAATCTTTTCGTATCTTAACCAATTTATCACCACGCTCCTAAATAATTATGGTTTATATCATAGAACCAATTAAGCCTATCAGGGTGACAACCGTCAAAGAAATATATTCTTGCATCAACACTCCCCCGAGAAAGAACTTGTTGCGCCGCTTGATAATCAAGGTCGTTATATGTTGTAAGATTGTACGCCGTTGTAAACTGATTAGGCTCAAATATAACGCCAGACACGCTCATTCCCTTTATGTTCATGCGGTTGACAACACAACTACCAACCATAACTTTACCGTCATATGAAGTCGAAGCCTCGTGATTAATCAGTTTTGCCAAAAGAATCACATCGTCCTCTGAATAACCAGAGACATTATATACAGGCTCTATGTACTCCGTAACAGGTTCTACATATACAGGCTCAGTCCGAACAATAGTCTCCGTCGTCGGAATTGTTGTCTCCGTCCTCAAACTCGTCTCCTCCGTAGTAGTTGTCGTTATCGTGCTTGTAGCAGATGTGCTCGTTGAAGAAGTTGTCACCGTGCTGGTAGTTGTCCAAGTCGTACTCACCTCTGAAACTATTGGTGGCGGATTGCCTAAATTATCTGTGTCCATTTTATCTTGACCGCAACCCAAAGTCGTGCAGAATAAAATAGATGTAATAGCTAATGCTGTTGTTCCCCAAAGGGAACTTCGGATTTTAAAGCTGTTGAGCTTCATTTGTATCACCTTAACCTTTCTTGTAGTGGTTTATGAGAAACCGTGTTGTTTCTCTATATACTATTATACCACACCGGATTGCATTTGTCAAGTGTTTTTTAGAAATTTTTTCGAGAAATTTTTACATCTGTCTCCTGATATTTCTTTGCCACCATAACCGTAGCTGCTGGCAAATCTTCATCTGATTTATAGGCAAATACAATTGTATCTCCACTTGCTCTGTAAGAGAAATCAGTATCTTTGTCGAGGTCGTTTATGCACTCCTTCACCCATTTGTTAATCTCGGCATCCTTTATTGGCACACCGTCTGCATATGAGAAGAAGTTTTTGGGGTACTGTATAGTCTCGGCTGTTGGTGTTTCGTCATTATCAACTTCTTTTGAGTTTAAAGGAATGCTAAATCCACAACAAGGACACTCTACATAATGAGACAGTGTTACGGAATCCATTTTTAAGTCGCCAAAAGAAAAGGCAAATTTTGAATTGCAACGAGGGCAATCTCTCTCGTATTCTGTATGTGCGTTGTAATTATTCTCAATTACTCTCATTTTCAATCTCCTTCCATAGTGGTGATGACTGCCTCATCTTTGCCACGCAGTCTTTAATGGTATTTACCAAGTATTCAATTTGCTCGTCGGTAATGTTTTCGTCTATCGTTATGCGGATCGAAGCCTTTGCAAGTTCATCACTTAACCCTATTGCCTTTAAAACGTGTGACGGTTCAATGTTTGTGGAGTTGCAAGCCGAACCTGCACTCACGGCAATGCCCTTTAAATCCAGTTGCAGCACCAAACTCTCGGCTTCTATGCCCTCAAAGGCTATATTAATATTGCCGCAAACTCTGTTATCCAAATTACCGTTCAAATGACTTTTGGGGATTTGCAATAATCCGTTTATAATCTTGTCACGTTTCTTGGCTGTTATGGTGGCTTTAATCTCAATATCCTGTGTTGCAATGCTTATCGCCATAGCTCCTGCAAGGATTCCTAAGATATTTTCAGTCGAAGCTCTCATGCCATGTTCCTGACCGCCACCTTTTATCATTGGCTCAAGGTGCATACCCTTTCCCATGTAAAGAAAACCGCTGCCAGTAAGTCCGCCAAGTTTGCCGAATGAACCCACGAGGAAGTCTACACCGAGTTCGTGTACGTCTATTGGAATATGCCCTATGGCTTGTGTTGCATCAATAAGAACGCTACTATGCTTTTTATGACATATGTCAATTATTTCTTTTACAGGCTGAATAACGCCTATCTCATTATTTGCCCAGCCTACTATCACGTTGCCGTATCTCGGACATTGCCCGCGAAATATGTCTAAATCAACTATGCCTGTATCACTTACGGGTATGAAATTATTAGCATTTCTCAGCACCGCTTTATGCTCAATAGTTGTGGTGTATATAAGACCGATATTATGAGCGAACCAATTTAAAGATTCGCTTGCGCCACTTGTAAAATATATCTCGTCTGCGTCCGCACCTATTGCCTTTGAAACCTGTTCTCTCGCCTGTTCTATTAGTCTCCGTGTAGATCGTCCGTTACTGTAAATTGCTGACGGATTGCGGAAATCGGTCTCAATGAAGTCGCGTATAAACTTCTTGACTTCTGGGAGCAATGGCTTAAACGCCGCATTATCTGCATATATCTGCATTTCGCCACCTCAATCGCAGGAAGTTCCAGTTGTGTAGTTCACAACGTATGTGTCTGCGCCTGTCTCCTCATTGTGTTTCTTACGGGCTATTGGAGAATAAACCCCATAGCCATACAATAAATTATCAGTGAATATGTCGTGCATATCCTCTTTTGCTATGAATCCGCTATTTAATTGTGCTCTCTCGTACTGATCTTTTGTTATCGGAAGTTCAGCTCTTACTAATCCCATTTTAAATCCTCCTTACTCCGAGTCGATTATTATATCATTAAAGTCATTAACATAGATAAGGGCATCCACAAGTTTGCAAGTCACTGTTTTATCTGGTGTTTCAATAGTAATCTTTGCGTTTGGCTTGGCAGATTTATACCTGTCAAGCATCTCAACTATGCGGATTGCCAGTATCTCAGGCGGTATTTTGTTTGCTTTTACTTTCATTAGCCATCCTCCATATTTTAAAAAGATTTGCTTGAATTTACAATCATAGTATATGCAGTTTTGCCCATAAACCGATTTGCCTGAGAACACAATTTAATATGCTTGATGTCGTAAACAAAATCCATATCATCATTTAAAACAAAGTGTTGTCCTTTATATCCACCTGTAAGCGATAAAGCGTTTATCAACTCGTCAATAATAATAAACCGGACATAATTGTTCTGTACCTCAAAGCATACACACAGTAAATTAACATTAATGTCTTTATTTGTTATATGATATATTTCACCACATTCAAATACTGAAAAATCAACATACTCTGTTTGTCGTTCTTTTATATACTCAACCTTAGTAGACTCCATTGTATCACCCTTTCTTATACTTCTGAACAAGCGAGTCTACGGCTTCTTGCCAAGTCATCTTATTGTCATATACTTGCTCAATAAAGTATGCTAATTCGTTAAGCTGTTCATCTGTAAAATCAAAACCTTCCATTCTTGCACTTGCAACGGCATTATTAAAGGCTTTCTTGGTTTCGTCAGTCATATTACTCACCTCATAAGTTTTCATCAACAAGCCCGATACTATACGAAGTGCCTTGCTGATAGAAGTCGAAATCGCCCTCAATGAATATATCAGCGCCTTTAATACATTCGCGCATCATCACATCGTTCATTACATAAGTTACTCCATCTTCATCGTCAAGATAAAACAGAACACCACTATTTAACCAGCCAAGACCAGTAAGTTTCAACTTGGCGTGAAACGGAATTGTTTGTTTTTCTGTCAGTTCTTTAAAGGAGCTGTTATATCTTTTTACACTATGAACCATCGCATTTTGAGAGTCCACATAATACTTTTTAGCTTTATTCATCGAATTATCTCTCCCTCTTATAAAATGTTTCTTTTATTTACCCCTACGTAGAATAGCCAAAAACAGGCTGTTAAATTCTTTGAATTAGCACTCTTTTATAAATATTCTGGTGTATTTTTTCTTCCCGTTTACATAAACGTGTGCTGAGCCGTTAGTTTGTCTAATCCCTTTACTAAGACCTACACCATTTTCTTCGCTAATTCCTAACAACCAATATTCTCTTGTATACGCCTCGTCCTCTGCACTCAAACTGTCCGAGATTTGTTCCGTCGCCCAAGTCGTGTTCATGTCCGATGAGTCTGAACAAATATTCGGCAGAAGTACTCTCTCTCTCTCTCTCTCTCTGCTACGCAGATTTTCTATAAAGATACGCCCAAATTTCTTCTTACCGTCAACAACCCCTGCTGCATTTAAGTCGTAAGTACCTTTCTTGCCAAACAGTTCTTCATAACGTTGACGACATTCCTCACCTGTATATACACGAGTTTTAAGACCGTATAAGTCAAGATTCTCAGCCTGACCTTTGATTTCAAACTGGCTTGACGGAGACAAGGTATCGCATATAGTAGTATCGTCCGTTGGCTCTGAGGTCTTTGTCGTCTGTTCCTTTTCGGAATCCGTGTATTCTGAGCCGATGCCCCCCCCTATCTGCAAGTGGTGGAACGTAATGCTCTATAAATGTCACGGGAACGCCCATGACACCTGAGTAATCTGAAGGAATATCGGCTAACTTGTCTACATTAATGGCATCATAATTATCGTAGCGTGGGTACTTATCCTCGTTGCCATAATACTTCTTGTCGGGATTAAGAGTAAACGGCTTATCCACAAACATATTAGTCCACCATAATGTGTTGCCAAATTTCTTATACGTTCCGTCTGGCTGTAGAAACTCTTTCGGGTGAGTATATCCAGTCCACAGTTTGCCATCACGGATAAGAGGAAATACTTCTTTGAAAGTTGCCATATTGAGATTGCCTATAAAAAGAAACTGTTTACCACTTCTTTCGATTAAAGGTAAAAACTCATTTCTTACTTTGCTAAAGGGCGGATTAGTAACCACGATGTCACACTTATCAAGCAACTCTAACGCTTTAGGACTATCATAGCTTACGCCCTCTTTAAGAGATGTGTGCAGCACTTCCTTGATTTGCCATTCAGCCTGTACGTCATTAAAGAATTTGATAAAG
>JAEIGA010001573.1_pt1 | contig 35724 bp, 54 predicted proteins | sample 9270691 | NCBI WGS metagenome assembly JAEIGA01 (sample SAMN17057246, study PRJNA624740) | gut metagenome | biome: biome; isolation source: fecal sample | host: Bos grunniens | place: China: Xizang | collected 2019
GGAGTAAACCTTGAGGTGACAGTTACCGATCCCAACACGGGAGAAGAGACAATACAGCTTGTCAACGTTCCGCAGAGTGCGCTTGAACAGTTGCAGGCTACCGTCAAGATAGATATAACTCCCAAGAGTGTATACGACCGATTCGCGCAGGAGCAGACGATTGAAAATCTGCTTATAAACGGCTTATTCTCTGCCGAGAGATTATCCGAGCTTAAAGCCTACGTAAAGGCTCTTGACGATGATTCGGTAGCTCCGAAGGTCAAGCTTGAGGAGATAGTCGAGTTTGAGGAGGAAGAACAGCGCAAGATAGCGCAGATACAGGCAGAGGCACAGATGATGCAACAGAGGTATCAGCAGTTCCTTATGGGCGATCCCGACGAGCAGGCAGACCAAATAGTCGATGCAGAGAGTCAGCTTGAAGCGCAGATGATGGCACAAGAGGCAGAATACGCCGAGCAAGAGGCAGAGCTTGACGAAGAGACCGCAGAGGCGGAAGAAGAAACCGAGGAAGAATAATAAATTTAAGAGAGGTATATTATTATGGCTTTTAAAAATCAGGTAACGAATGAGATCAAAAACGGCGGCGGCGGTGCTGGAAAGCTGAAAAAGATCGCCAAGAAAGCACCGACAAGCGGAAACAACACGTCTACAAAGTCAAGAAACACTATGTCAAGCGGTATGGGCTATACAAGCACATCAACCAATAGGGCTACGGGCAAGAAGACCACCACCACGGGAACGCTGACACCTACGAGCGCGAAAGCATTTAAGAGCAACGCGCCGAGGACGGTAAGCGCATCGACTCCTACCACAAGAACGAGTCCGAAGGCAAAGACAAACAGAAAGATTTATTGATGATTAAGCACTCTTATAGGGTGCTTTTTCTATATGGTGATTCCCTGCCTTAATGGGACTTAAAAAAGCGGAGTTGTTCCCTGCCGTAAGTGGGGCATTAAAAGGCATTTGTCCAAGCATTTAAGACGTTAAACTGTATGGAATAATCGGTGAAGCAAACACCTAAACAAAAAATGGGAAGGACATCGTTATGAATGAGAACGAGAGACTTGTAACGGAAAACGTTGCTGAAAATGTGGAGCAGACCACAGAGCAAAGCCCCAAGACCTACACAGAAGCAGAGTTCAACGCGAAGCTTGACGAGGTTATCGGGAAGAAAATCGCACGTAAAGAAGCGAAGATACGCAAGGAATATGAGGGCAAATACAATGACCTTATGGACGTTATCGAAGCAGGTACGGGCGAGAGGGACGTTACAAAGGTAACGGACAACTTTAAGAGATTCTACGAAAGCAAGGGCGTAAAGGTCCAGAAGAGGGCGGAATATTCCGCAAAGGACATTGAAACACTTGCTAAAGCCGAGGCGGACGATATTATCAAATCGGGCTTTGACGAGGTGGTCGAGGAAACCGACAGACTCGCGGAGATCGGTGTTGAGAGAATGAGCGCAAGAGATAAGGCGCGTTTTAAGATACTCGCAGAGCACCGACACGCTACGGAGCTTGGAAATAAGCTCGCCGAGATCGGAGTCACCGAGGAAGAATACAACAGCCCCGAGTTCAAGGAATTTCGCGGTATGTGCCGAGAGGACATACCTATTGAGAAGGTCTACGAGACTTTCAGAAAAACACAACCGAAAAAAGAATTTAAAACAGCGGGAAGTATGAAAACCACCGTAAGCACGGACAACGGCATTAAGGAATATTACAGTCCCGAGGAGGCGCGAAAATTCACGAAAGAAGATTTCGACAAAAATCCCGCGCTTTTCAATGCTGTATGTAACTCTATGAAGGGGTGGAAAAAATAAAGCTTCCCTCACAAGAAAGGAAGGCTAATTATGGCAGTAGTAAATTTTATTCAGACAATATGGTCTAAAAAGATTCAGGACGCTCTTGAGCTTAAGTGTAAGCTCGTAAATAACTGTCTTCGTGACTACGAGGGCGATTGCAAGTATGCAAGCACAGTAAAGATTCTCGGTGTAGGCGAGCCTACTATCAAGCCCTACGATAAGAACGTAGGTATTGAGCCCGAGGCAATGAGCGACGAGGGTCAGGATCTCCATATCGATCAGGCGAATGCTTTTGCGTTCCTTGTTGACGATATCGACAAGGCGCAGTCCGTTCCCGGTCTCGATACCGAGTATCAGAGAAAGGCTGTTCACGGTCTCGCAGTTGCGCGTGACACATACGTAGCAGGTCTTATCAAGGGTGTTACCGACACCGCAAACGTAACCACCGCTACCGAGGGCACTCGCGAGGCGGTTAAGGAAGCTATAGACAAGGCTATCGTTGCGCTCCGCAAGAGAAACTTTGACGAGGAGGGTGTCATTGAGCTCTCCCCTGCCGCTTACAACGTATTCAAGAACGAGCTTATCACTCTCTCCACCGATAACCCCGACTACATCAAGCGCGGTATCGTTGGTATGTATGATGGCTTTGAGGTTGCTATGCACAACAATATGGCTGCAGACTCCAATCACGAATACTGTGATATCCGCGGCAAGAAGGCTATTGCTTTCGCAGGTCAGATCAACGAGGTCGAGGCATTCCGCCATCAGACCAAGTTTGCGGACGTTGTTCGCGGTCTTGACACGTTCGGCGCGAAGGTCATCGACAAGAAGCGTATTCAGGTTATCAAGATTCCCGTTGCTTAATGGGGATTTGATAGGCGTATTTGAGCCCGCAGAGTCGGGAATGCACGGCGCATAGCCGATTAAACGCCGGGGGAGTATCACACGGTACTCCCCTCTTTTTGTGAATATAGGAGCTTTTTATCCTATGTTGACCAAAGGAAAGGAGAGAAGCGTGAAAATTACTTCTTTCTTTTAGTGAAGCATACTTTTTCACGCGCGAATTTGCCGAGGGCAAATTCATCCTACGTTATACAGAAAGGAGCATTGATATGCAGAAATTTGTTTTTAAACCGAGTGTCGAGCTTATACCGGGGATTAAGGTCACGAAAGACACAGAGCTTACCTATGAGCGCGAAGGTATAAAGCAGACCGTTAAAGACCTTGTATTCCGCAGTATCACCACTAAAAAGGGCGAGGAATACGAAAGCACGATAGACACGACTATAAGGCTTTGTGAGGGCGATATACTTGTCTTTGAGGAAGACGGACGAGGATATATCAAACCCGCAGGAAACACCGTTGTAACTATCGAGAAAGCAATAGCAGACCTTGAGAACATCAAGGATCTTGGGGGTGACGAGTAATGTTTGTTTTGAATGACGATCTTTCCATACACGCGACTCGAGGGGATATAGTATTCTTTACCGTACAGGCAGAGCAGAACGGAAAGACCTATACATTCCGCGCGGGAGACGTTATGCGGATAAAGGTCTATGGCAAGAAGAACGCGAAGAACGTTGTTTTGCAAAAGGACTTCCCTATTGTTGCCGATTGCACAGAGGTTGAGATTTTCCTTGACGAGAATGATACGAAATTCGGCGGTGTTATCAGCAAGCCCACCGACTTTTGGTACGAGGTCGAGCTTAATCCTATGTCCGATCCGCAGACGATCGTCGGATATGACGAGGACGGGCCCAAGATATTTAAGCTCTTTCCCGAGGGTGCGGACGTTCCCGAGATAGAGATAACCGAGGAGGATATTCCCTTTGTCGATTCCGAGCTTGATTTGACTTCACAGAGACCTGTTGAGAATCAGGCGGTTGCGAGGGCGGTTGTACAGCTCCGTGCGGCGTTCGAGAGTCTTAATGCCGCAAGTGTCAATATGGCGAGCACGATGGCATTGGAAAACGCAAGGACAGACGATGAAATCGCGGTAGAACGAGCAAGGATAAACAATATTGTCAAGGGCAACACTCCCGACGGCGCAGAGGTAACAGATATTCGCGTAGGAGCCGACGGAAAGACTTACGCTACGGCAGGCGAGGCGGTGCGTAGTCAGATTGGACCTGTGGCAAATCAAGTTAAGGCAAAGAACCTTATTGATTACAAGAAGTTGACAAGGGGTTATTTTTCCGAAAGCGGAACACTTATCTCTACCACAACGGAAACTTATCACGAGGCTACAAGTGACTTTATACCGATTGTTGCGGCAAGCTCGTATTATTTTGCACATAGATTTACGCCAATAAGTGAGGCAATCAAAAGCGGACAATGGCAAGAGAATTGGTTTGCCTTAAACCTGTACGATGCCAACAAGGGATTTATAAAAAGAGTTTCGTATAATGCTCTCGGGGGTGTTATATCGGGTGAAGTATTTGAGGGCGCTTCTTATGTGCGTGTGAGCTACCGCACGTATATGTTCAATCGTCCTATTTTTGCTATGTGTTCTGTTCCCTGTGATGCGGTGAATGACGCGTGTGAGGGTGACAATTTGCTTGAAACATATCCGATGATATTTAACGGTTATGTAGCTTGGAACAACGGCACTATTATCGGAGCAACGATCGAGGGGGACAAATTCGTTCCAACGGCAGAGAACGAGCTGACGAGTGATTTTATTCCGTGCGAAAGCGGGGATGAAATGTTTATCTTTGCAACGGCTTCGCACGATAATTTTATCCGCGTTGCGTTTTACGATGCAAGCGGTGCCTTTGTATCTTCCTTTGCTTACAGCCCCGGCTCTGTGGACGATAAGGGCGCAAGCGATAATAATAATATCCTTGACACTTTCTCCGTTCCCGAGGGTGCTGTTGCGTTGCGTATCTCTTGTAGGGGCGCATACATTATGGAATGTGTGATCGCACACGATGACCAGCGGAGAAAACACCTTTACGCAGAATGTGAGCGCAAGTATTCTGCCAAGTACGAATCGGAAAAAATCAAGAGCTCGCTTGCGGGATCTTCTTTTGTCAATAGCGTTGCACACCGAGGCTATTCTGCTGATGCCCCCGAAAACACACTCGCCGCATATCGTCTGGCGAAAAAGAAAGGTTTTAACTGTGTGGAGTGTGATGTGTCTTTCACTTCGGACGGCTATGCTGTATTGCTTCATGATGCAAGTGTTGACAGAACATCAGACGGAACGGGCAATATTGCGAATATGACACTTGAACAAGCACGTGCGCTTGATTTTGGCTCTTGGAAGTCGGCTGAATATGCAGGCGAGAAAATCCCCACGTTTGACGAGTTCATTGTCTTTTGCAAGCGTTTAGGGCTTCATCCTTACATCGAATTGAAAGCAGGAACGAAAGAACAGATCCAATCCCTTGTTAATGCGGTGAAACGTTACGGAATGAAAGACAATGTTACTTATATTTCGTTTGATCTTAATTGTCTTGAATATGTCAAGGCGGTTGATCCTAACGCAAGGCTCGGCTATGTGACTTATGATGTGAACGCAGGCATAATCAACGCCGCAAAGCAATTACTTTCAGGGCACAATGAAGTGTTTATTGATTGTTCGTATAACGGCGCCTATAGTGCCGCTGTACAACTTTGCGCGGAGGCAGACCTTCCGTTTGAAGTATGGACTGTAAATGACGAAGCAAAGATCTTGGGGCTTGATGCCTATATTTCGGGTGTAACGAGTGACAATATCATTGCAAGCAACGTAATTTACGAGTCAAGCATAAGCGGATGAAGAAAGGAGCGAAGATATGGCAGAAAATAAAAATATAAAAGGCTCTATACAGAGCCTTTTAACGCATCATACGGACGCGTATGCTATTGCCTTGAGAAACGGCTTTGAGGGCACGGTGGTGGAGTGGTTGAAATCGCTCAAGGGTGAGAAGGGTGATACACCGAAAAAGGGTGTTGACTACTTTACCGAGGCGGACGTGCAGGAAATTGTGAGGAGATTGCAGAACGTGCGAATAGGAAGCGTTGTGCTCCCTGCTTCAAAGTGGGTGGGAACGGAGAGCCCGTATTCGCAGGTGGTATCAATTACGGGTGTGACGGAAAACAGCCAGGTTGACCTTACACCCGACGCTAATCAGCTTGCAATATTCCACCACAAGGACCTTGCCTTTGTTACGGAGAACGAGGACGGCGTTGTGACGGTATATGCTATCGGAGAAAAGCCTACGAATGACTACACTATTCAGGTAACTATAACGGAGGTAGCCGTATGAGTAAAAAAATTATAGGCGTTACCGTTGGCACGCCGATAAGTGTGTCGAAAATAGCAAATGAATTGAATCCCGCAACGGAGGGATACGTTGAAGAAAAGATTTTAGACCTTGTGCAAGGAAGAAGGATTGTCCGATACGCTGACGATGCGGAGATGGCACGCCAAGCAGAATTTGCGGTAAACGCCGAGCGTGATGCACACGGTACTGTTATCCACGAGAACTATACTTCCAAATCAGAATTCATTTCTCATCTTCAAGACATTGACGAAGGACGTACAAGAATTGTCGTGAAAGATGCTAACGGTAATATTCCCTTGTTGGGTGACGATGAAACAACCATTCAAGACCGTCTGTATGTTGCGGTAAGTGGTGCGGCGGTAAGTAATCATTTGGACGATGTACTCGATATTATCGGCAGGACATACGCCACTAAAGATGAGGTGGGAGATATCAACACGGCTCTTGACTCTATCCTCGCCATACAGAATTCCTTGATAGGCGGTGATGCGTAATGACTATTGCGGAGAAGCTTACAAAGATCGCAGACAACGAGCAGAAGGTCTACGATGCAGGGTATGAACGAGGATATCATGACGGTGAAATCGTCGGTGGCGGTAGTTATGACGAAGGCTTTGCGGACGGAAAGCAAGCGGAGTATGATGCGTTTTGGGATGTTTATATGCCCGACAACATCATCAACAGCCAATATATTTTTTACTCACCGAGATGGACGGATGCAAACTTTTATCCCAATAAGGATATAAAGTTAAAAGGCGGTGCTACATTTGCTTTTTCAAGCCACAGAATAACAAATCTCAAACAGAGGCTGATAGATTGCGGAGTAACGCTTGATACATCGGGTGTTACAAGCGGAAACTACATGTTTTGCTTTTGTTCAGTACTCACGCACCTTCCCTCGATTTCACTTTTGGGATTGACAGATCAAGTGAGTAATATGTTCGCAGATAATAATGCAATGATAGAGGTTGAAAAAATAACCCTTAAAGATGATGGTAGCACAACCTTTGTAGGTTGGTTTAACAACTGCAACGCATTAACCACTATCACCTTTGAGGGAGTTATAGGACAGGACATCAACTTCAAATGGAGCACCAAGCTCACAAAGGCGAGCATAGAGAGCATAGTAAACCATTTGTCCGACAACGTGAGCGGAAAGACATTGACGCTTTCAAAGACTGCGGCTGACACGGCATTTCCTTGTTGGTTGGACGGAGTAAACTATGGCTGTGGCGGTAATGGTGAATGGATTGAACTTGTGGCGACCAAATCCAATTGGCAAATATCACTTGTATAAGGAGAAAGGCTATGAATAAAGAAACGATAACGAGAATAAAGCTCACGGCAAGTGAGGGACACATTCTCACAGACGGTGAGAATTACGGCAGGATCGTATACCTTGCGCAGGGTGACGAGGGCGAGAAGTGGTATGAGATCACGGAAGCCGAGTATGAGGCGAAAATGGCGGAGCTTGAGGCACACGCGGAATAATTTTAAGGGACATCTACGGGTGTCCCTTTTTTGTAGAAAGAAGGTGACAAGGTGACTTTACTTGATATGAATAAAAAGGTTTTGGCTCTTGTTGAGGAGCTAAATCCCAATAGTGAGTTAATGACGGACGATCCCGATATTGCCGCGAAGATAAACGACGTTACCAATCAGATAATGTTCGAGCTTGCGCGGATAAAGAAGATAGTAAGGTACGTTGAGATAGAGGTTACAAAGGGCGATATGCTTACCTTTGACGACCTTGAGGCGGAATGCGGATATGAGGTATTCCAGCTCGGTACGGTGAGCGGTGTTCTCTGCGATTTCCGCGCAAACGGAACGGTTATAAAGGTGCTTGAGAGCGGTGTGGCGGAGATAGACCTATACGTATATCCCGAGAGGATAACCGAGAAAACAAAGCCCAATGCTTACGAGTTTGAGCTCTCTGCCGACGTGCTTGAGATAATGCCCTACGGAATAGCGGGAGATCTTCTCAAGAGCGACGTTTCGGCAGACTACGGACAGGTCTACTCGGCAAGATATGAGTCGATGCTTTCAAGACTCGATCCCCGATATCAGACGGCTATGATCTCTATTGAAGGCGGTGTTACGATATGAGCGTTTCTACGGGCGATATAGTATCCCGCGTATACGGGAATTTTCGCGGTGTTGACTTTCGCGGAGACGAGGTAAACTTGCGCAGAAGCCCCGACGCGCTCAACGTATGGAATGATTACAAGCACACCGAGGGCATACGTACGAGGCCCGGGCGCAAAAAGCTGATCTCTGCCGTTTTCCCGAGGATAAACGGTATTTCCTTTTTCCGAGACAAGTTAATGCTGCACGCAGGTACAAATCTGTATATCTGCAAAAAGGACGGCTCTTCTTACTCTTCCCTTTCAAGCTCGGTCAACGATGCGCCGAGCAATGCCTTTGTATATGAGGACAAGTGGTATTTCCTTGACGGAAAGAATTATCTCTGTTACGACGGGAGCACGTTAAAAACTCCGACAGGCTACATTCCCACCACCTCGATAGGCAGAAGACCGAGCGGAGGCGGAACGAAGCACGAGGACGTAAATATGCTCTCTGACTACCGTATAAATACCTTTCTTGCAGACGGATACAACGAGAAGGACGAGGACGGAGTTACGCGCCGTTACGGTAGCCGAGAGTTTTATCTTGATGCTACCAACATTGACGAGATAACAAAGGTTGAGATAAACGATAAGCGCGTATGGGCGAATGCGGCAGAGGGCTTTACTATTGACGTGGAACAAGGAATGATAAAGTTTGATACTCCCCCGCTTGCTCCAAACACGGACGGACAGGACAACGTGAGAATTACCTTTAAGAAAAAGGTTGAGGGATACAAGGACAACATTTTTAAATGTACTCTCTTGCAGGTATTTGACAACAGAGTATTTATAAGCGGTCATCCCGACTATCCCAATTACGTATGGCATTGTAGCCTTGATGATCCTACCTATTGGAGCGATCTTGACTATTACCGCGAGGGTATGGACTCGGCGGCAATAAGGGGCTTGGTGGCAGGAAATAACGCCTTGTGGGTGTTCCGTGAGTCGAGCGATGCAAACACGAACGTATTTTATCACAATCCCACTCTTGACGAGGAATACGGAAAGATATATCCCTCCTCTCACTCCTCTATTACTATCGGTTGCGTTGGCAGGGCTATAAACTTTAACGACGATATCGTATTTTTCAGCGAGCGAGGAATGGAAGGTATAAGCGGAGATATCACTACCGAGCAGGTAGCGGCTCACCGCTCCTCTATGATTGACCGAAAGCTCCTCTCCGAGAGCGGATACAAGAATATGATCCTTGAGGAATGGGAGGGCTATCTTCTCTGCATTATCGGCAAGAAGGTATATCTTGCGGATTCGAGGTCGCGCTTTAACTACGAGGACCACATTGAATACGATTGGTTCTATTGGGAGCTTGAGAGTGCTGTTACGTGTGCGAAGGTTTACGAGGGTGTTCTCTATCTCGGCACGGCAGACGGAATATACACGCTTACCGACAACAACGCGGACATTGAGAGCTATTGGGTAACTCCAAAGGACAAATTCAATTCGGCGAGCAAATTAAAGACTACCAATAAGCGCGGTTGCGTGGCAGAGGCGGAGGGCGATATTTCCCTTTTCGTCAAGGTCGAGGACACGGACTTTGAGCTTATCGGCAAATACGAGAATATCGAGGACTATTTTGTAAGCAGGATAAAGCGCAAAAAGTTTAAGGATATTCAGCTTAAATTCCATACAGATACAAGATTCAGCCTTGAAACGGTTACGCTTGAGTGTTTCGTAGGCGGATATATCAAGCGGTGAGGAGGGGGATAAATGTCTACAACAGAAGAGAAGGTTACAACTTACACGGTCGATCCAAATGATTCGCGCCTTACGGGGATAAAAGACGACGCGGCGAAGGATGACGCGGCAATCGTCGATATGTACGACGGTCAAATTGCGGGTGTTGATACTTATACCAAGGACCAAATCGACGCCGTAAAGGGTTGGGAAGATACTCAAACCAAAATACAGAACGAAAATACCGAGTTTGCTATTGACAAGATAAACCAAGACAAAGAGAACACGCGCAAGGACTACATTAAGGAGCAGTCGGGCGCATACGTTGATTGGCAGAAGCAGAGTAGCAAGCACGGCGTAAATGCCGAGGCTATGGCGGCGCGTGGTATGGGAGTTACGGGATATAGCGAGTCTTCGCAGGTCTCTATGTACAACACCTATCAAAACCGCGTTGCGACGGCGAGAGAGGCTTATTCCCGTGCTGTGCAGAATTACGATAACGCTATAACCGAGGCGAGACTTGCAAACAACTCGGCTTTGGCGAAGATAGCTTATGAGTCGTTACAGAAACAGCTTGAGATATCCCTTGCAGGATTTCAGTATAAGAATACTCTTATTCAGCAGAAGGCGGCAGAGAGACGCGAGAGCAAGCAAACCTATATGTCTCTTTACAATACTATGTACGGCAATATCCATAATGAGAACGTGCTTAATGAGAACGCGAGACAGCACGATGAAAGCCTTGCAGAGACGAAGAGACACAACGAGGCGCAAGAGGGATTTTCCGAGAGATCGGTAGCGGTTTCGGAAGGACAGCTCGCGCTTGAGGAAACGAAGTATCAGGACTCGAAAGAGGAGGAGCCGACCGAGCCGACCGAGCCTCCGAAGATAATCAAAACCTCGGGAACCGGGGCACCCAAAAAGGTTAAAGGAATCGGGTCTGGTAAAAGCACTATATTGCAGGACAAAAAAGAATCTCCGAAGTCGCTCGGCAATAAGGTAGGCTCGAAAGCACCGAAGGTAGACACAAAGAGCATTCTTAATTTGGGCTACGGACCGATAAGCCCCAATAAGCTTAATACTCTGATACAGCAGGGGCGCGTCAAGGAATACGTGAAGGACGGAAAGCTCCAATACAAAAAGGTATTCCAATACAAGTAATACGGGGGTGAGATAATGGGATTTAACGAAGAATACTTAAAGCTCCGCAAAAAGAGACTTAAGGAAGAAGAAAACGGACAACCGCGCGAAATTCTCACTCCCTATCGCCGTACTCTTGCGTCGGACGTGCCGACAGCGGTTATGAAGGAAGACGGCGCAAGCGGTGATATTGCTCCCGTGACATTTGGCGACTATGCTAAAGAGAATAAGAGTAATAACACCGTAACCGAGGAAAATAAAACCGAGGAAAGAACGTGGTTTAAGAAGAGCGGTCTTTGGGACGACGGATATCAATTCGGAGACGTTACAAAGACGATTTTAGCAGGCGGTCAGGATCTTTGGAAGCACGCCGTTGAGGGCGCGGCAAAGATAGGCGAGGGTACTGTTGATGCTCTTTTGACTATTGCTCCCTACGTTGCGCAAGGACAGTATTACGCAAACGGCGGCGGTTACAATCTCCAAGCAGACGCAATAGCCAATGAAATGTTTGAGGCAGGAAAGAAAGGAAACGCCGAGATCATCAAAAAGGATATTGTTGACGAGGAAGCTGTTGCAAAATTCCTTGTCGAAGATCATCACCCGCTCTCTTATAAATACCTTACGGGCGGAAGAAGCATTGATGCGGACTCTGTATTCGGTGAAAAATCCGATGCTCTCGCACAGTCGGGCGGACAGTTGGCAGCTACGGCGGGACTTCAAGCTCTTGGTGTTCCGTGGTGGTTGACTACCGGCGCGACTACTTTAGGCGGCGAGTCGGAAAATGCTCTCAATCAGGGCGCAACACTTGAAGAAGCGGCGGTGAGCGGTATGATCTCCGCAGGCGCAGAGATACTTACGGAGAAGATCTCGGGCGGTATTTCTTTCGGTGGTAAGACGCTTGACGATGCTTTGACAAAGGAGCTTGCAAGAGGTATCTCCAATAAAGCGGTAAGGACTCTTGCGAAGCTCGGTATTGATGCGGTCGGTGAGGGTAACGAGGAATTGCTTTCGGGTGTTATGAGCGCTATCGGACAGAAGCTTACCTACGCGGACGATAAGGAAATAAGCGAGCTCTTCTCTTCCGAGGAGGCTTTTGAGTCCTTTATCGGCGGTGTAGTCCTTGGCGGAGGCTCAAGTGCTATATCGGCAGGAAAAGCCGTTATAAGCGGTGAAGATGCCGTTACGGGCTTAAAGACAGACACCGAGCAGAAGATAGTCGATAAGCTCTACAAGGACGAGCTTGCAAACGCGGAAAAAGACGGAAAGAAGCTCACGCTTAAGGACAAGCAAAAACTTTATGACGGTGTTCTTAATAGTCTTGAAAAGGGCTATATCTCTACCGACGTTATCGAAGAGGTATTAGGCGGTGAGGATTACAAGACCTATCAAAACGAGATAAAGCGTCAGCAGGACCTTGACAAAGAATTGAACGAGTTGCGCAATATGAAGTCGAGCGAAATGACGGATATTCAGACCGAGCGAATGGCAGAGCTTAAGGCTATGACTCCCAATACGGAAATGGTGAATGCTCTTAAATTCGGCATTGACGAGAAGATACGCAACAGCATTAAGGACACAAAGCTTGTTGAGAGCTACAACGAGAAAGCGAGACGAGGAGAGGCTTTTAAGGCGGATCTCTCGGGGTACGACTCCAAGCAGGCGGCGGTCGTGCAAAAGGCTATTGACAGCGGAATACTCAATAACACGAACAGAACACACGAATTTGTTGATATGGTTTCCAAGATATCGGCAGACAAGGGTGTTCTTTTTGATTTCTCAAATAACGATAAGCTCAAGGAGTCGGGCTTTGCTCTTGAGGGCAAGACGATAAACGGATTTGTCACGAAGGACGGAGTTACCTTGAATATCGACTCTCAAAAATCTCTCAATAGCGTAGTCGGTCACGAGATCGCGCACGTTCTTGAGGGTACGGAGCTTTACACGGAATTGTCAAAGGCTATTACCGAGTATGCAAAGGGAAAGGGCGACTATCAAGGCAGATACGATTCCCTTTCCGCGCTTTACAAGGGTATTGAGGGCGCGAATATTGACGCGGAGCTTACGGCCGATCTCGTTGGTGACTATCTCTTTACCGATGCCGATTTTGTCAACAACTTATCCACAGAGCATAGGAATGTCTTTGAGAAGATATTTGACGAGATTAAATATCTTTACAAGGTTGCTACGGCGGGATCAAAGGAAGCAAGAGAGCTTGAGAAGGTCAAGAAGGTATTTGAGGAGGCATATAAGGGCAATACAAAAAACACCGCCAATGATAGCGGTGTGAAGTATTCGTTGAATATCAAGCATACGGACGGTTCTGTTGAGGTATTGGCAGATGCAAGAAACCTTACAAATGAGCAAGCGATAGGCTATCTCAAGCAGGCGGCTCGTGGAGAATTGCGAAGAGATACATATATCCCTGTAAGAAAGGATACTCCGCAGGTCATCATCGACACACTGGAGCAGGTGAACGAAAATATAAGCAACAGTTCCCTTGTTATGCAAGTTCGCAAGGCAAAACAATCAATGGCAACAGAGAATCCGGGCGGACAGTCGGTTGCTCACGGCAACAATGTAAGAAGTCACGGATTAAGCCCCGAGGAAGTTATTGATATCATTAACAAGCTCGACGATCCAAGCGCAGCCGTATATCAAACAAACCGCAAGGATAAAAACGGAAAGCCTCTGCCGAACAATGCGGCGTTTTTTGTCGAATATAACAAAAACGGCGCAGAGGGAGTGGCGGTAATAGAATTTGATAGTTCGATAGATTCCGATTCTGTTGGTACAGAGTTTGGAGATACAAACTATCACACTGTAATTACTGTATTTGAGCCCGATACACAGCGCAACGGCATAGAGTTTGATTATGTGGAAGAATTGTTGTCAAATCCTGACAATTTCGAGCTCGAAATAAAAAGAAGGCAATCCACAGGAAGTGCCACCGGGGAGAAACATCCCAACACTTCAAGCAAATCGCCTTCTATTGAGGCTATTATACCACAAAAGGAAGGAAATGTCAATACCAAATTTTCAATTTCTTCCGACTCGGACGGCAGAAAGTTAAGCCCGGCGGTTGCTACACGATTTGGCAATTCAAAGGCGGTTGACGAAAACGGAAGCCTCAAGGTGCTTTATCACGGCACGGCTGCGGGAGAGTTCTCTATCTTTGATAAATCCAAGGGTAGCGTTGAAGGTGATTTCGGAAGCGGATTTTATTTTACCGACAACGATACCGACGTTTCCGAGCATTACGAGGGCGGCGGTCCTGACTTTGATAATAAGGTAGGGCGCAGGGCTGATGAAATATGGGGTGACGAGCCCGATATTGAATATGAGGAAGCGGAGCGCAGAGCCCGTGAAGAGCTTTACAAAGGCGCTCATAAATTCGAGGTTTATCTTAATATCGAAAATCCCGCTATCGTAGGAGAGACACAGCTATTAACTCAAGACAAATATCTTGAGGAATATGATCCCGACGATTACGACAACGAGGACGATTATTACGGTGACGTAGAACAGTTGGTGATGGATGATATTGACGGTATTATTTGGGATATAGACCGAAATATAGACGTCAATAATACCGACGGTATCGCTAATGTCTTGTATGATGCGTATTATAACGGCGGTATTGGTATCGAGGAGTTAAAAAAGGCTATCAACGATCTTTACCTTGAGGACAGTAACGGAAACCTTGTAGGTAATGAGGTCACAAGACAGATCATCGAGAGTCTTGGATATGACGGCATTATTGACTCTACCGTATCGGGCAAGTGGAGGAATATGAATATAGAGCCGGGCACGACTCACTATATTGTTTTCAAGCCTAATCAGATAAAGGCTATTACAAACGAAAGCCCGACAGATAATCCCGATATTCACCGTTCCCTTTCCGCAGAGGGCTCAACTCCCAAGCGTTACGGAAACTACAACGTATACGGCAAGGATATAGGGCTTGATAGGGGCAATATTGCACCTATGCGAGAGGATATTTCCGACGTGGAAAATACCACAGAGGGTATTCCTCCCGTGGCTGACAAAGCGGTTGACGAGACTTATCCCGAAGGTTTCGCTCCTATGGAGCATTCCGCTATGTATGAATCCGAGGTAAAGGACAATCAAGCGCAAATGGATAGACTTGCCGAGGAAGCGAGCAGACTTTACTCCGAGGGCAAGGCAGACGAGGCGCAGGCTATTATCGAGCAGATGCAGGCTCTTAATGAGTCGGGCAAAGATGCACGCAACAGGTACAACGCCTTGAGGACGCAGGAAAGAGCCGACACAGAGGGTTATCTTAACAGTCTTACCGATGCCGATGCTCCTCCCGAAATTGAAGCTCCCTATTATGAGGACGGCGGTATTATTGATCCCTTTGACGAGCGCGACGTTAAAAAGGTTGGTGATCGCAAGGTTAAATCCTTTATGGCGGAAAATCCCGAGGTCAAACCTTATTTCCAAGCGGAAGCAAATATCCTTTTGGGCGAGTTGAACAACTCCATAAAGGGCGAGAGATTTTACACGGCAACTCCCGACGGACACCTTGACAAAGACGGCGGTATGACTTACGGCTCTGACAGTTACGGTGTTTGGAGCGGTACATCACGTTCGGTAACTCCCGATATTGAACAATTGCTTGACAACGCAAAGGGCGACGGAAAGGGCTACTCCTACGATGAAATAAGGGCAGGACTTGAAGCCATTATCAAGGGCGATGCAAATAACGCTTGTTCAAAGCGCATTGAGTTTGTCATAAACGACAGACTTATGAACGGCTATATAACGGACGGCGGTGTTGAAGTTCCCGCAAATCAGGAATACCGAGATTTGATTAAATCGCAGGGTGTTCTTGAGGGTAGAGATGAAGCTTTTAAACAGCTTATTAAGGACACGAACAAGGTCGAACGTGCGCAGATGGAGGATATTGCTCCCCTTCCCACTTTCGATACGGCAAGTGAGAAGCAGATCCCCGGACAGCAGACAATGTTCGAGAATGCTCCTATTAAGGAAGCTCCTATCAAAAACACGGCTGCCGAAAGCACGGGAGAAGAGCCGAAGATAGCGAAGGTATTGACCGAAGAGCCGAAGACCGATAAAAAACGCGGTAACGCGTGGTCGATGTTCAAGAACAACGTGCTTGATAAGGGTATGGTGTTTGAAACACTTTCGCTGAAAACAGGCAACCGAGAGCTCCAAGCGAAGTGGAATTCTATCCGCTATGCAAAGAGCCGAGCACAACAGCTTATCGGCAAGGGTGACGGAAACGTAAAGTCGCTTACGTCTATTCAAGAGAAAGTCGAGAAATCGGGAAAGACGCAGGAGTTTTTCGATTATCTCTATCATTTGCACAACGTTGACAGAATGAGCCTTGAAGGTAAGGCGCAGGCGAGAATTAAAGAGCTTGAGAGCAAATTCGGTCCTTTGATGCCCGAGCAGGTTGTAGCGATCTCATTAAAGGAAATCACCGATAAGACTACCGAGAGAACGGCGAATACTATCCGTGAGGCAAAAGAGTATTTGAATGCTCTTGAAACCAAGAACAAGCCTGTTTTCGGTGACGAGGTTACGGCGGACATATCGAGGGCAACGGCGGCAAAGTTCGAAAAGGCAAATCCCGAGTTCAAGCAGTGGGCGCAAGAGGTTTACGATTATACGAACAATCTCCGCGAGATGCTTGTTGACGAGGGCGTTATTTCGCAGGAGACCGCCGATTTGTGGGCGGAGATATATCCTCATTACGTGCCTATCCGCAGACAAGGAAAAGACGGGCCCGCTGTAAACGTTGCGCTTGATACAAACAGAACGGGCATTAACGCGCCGATCAAGAGAGCTACGGGCGGCAACAGTGATATCCTTCCTCTGTTTGACACTATGGCTCTACGAACCGAGCAGACATATCGAGCTATTGCTAAAAACCGCTTTGGTGTGGAATTGAAAAACACTCTCGGCACGACTATTGACCGAGGCGATATGAGCCTTGATGATGCAATAGACAATCTCGATAATGACGAGGGGCTTTTGAAAGAGGGCAAGAACGGCGCAAATCCGACGTTTACGGTCTTTGAGAACGGCGAGCGAGTTGAGTTTGAAATTACCGAGGAAATGTACGATGCTATAAAGCCTACGGGCAAGGGGCTTTCGTACACTAACAAGGTCGCAAATACGGTAGGTAACGTATTCAGAGGTCTTTTGACCGAGTACAATCCCGTGTTTATGGTAACTAACGGCATTAAGGACGCGCAGGACGTTCTTATTAACTCACAGCACGCAGGAAAGACTTACGCAAATATTCCCGTGGCAATAAAGGAAATGGCTACTAAAGGTCATTGGTACAAGGAATATATTGCAAACGGCGGTGAGCAGAACACTTATTTTGATAGCGACTCCGCGACATTTAAGGCAACAGACAAGGGTATTAAAAAAATCGTTGGTATGCCTCTCCGTGCAATAAGCGCGGTCAATAACACTATCGAGAGATTACCGAGACTTGCGGAGTATATTGCGAGCCGTAAGAGCGGTGCGAGTGTTGACATTTCTATGCTCGATGCGGCGCGAGTTACAACAAACTTTGCCGCAGGCGGTGACTTGACAAAAGCTCTTAACCGAAACGGCTTTACTTTCTTGAATGCCTCTACGCAAGGTGCTATACAGCAAGTAAGGAACGTGCGCGAAGCAAAAGCGAACGGTCTTAAGGGTTGGTTGCAGCTTGCAGGCAAAACCGCAATAGCCGGTATTCCCGCGCTGATTCTCAATGATCTCCTTTGGGACGATGACGAGGAATACGAGGAGCTTTCCGATTACATTAAGCAAAACTATTACGTGGTCGCAAAATTCGGTGACGGAAAATTTGTCCGTATACCTAAAGGTAGAACAGTCGCGGTCATTCAAGATGCGTTTGAGCAGATAAACAACGCGAGAACGGGTGACGATGAGGTCGATATGCAGAGCTTCTTTGAGCTTGCTATTGGCAATCTCGCGCCGAACAATCCGCTTGAAAACAACATTATCGCGCCTATTATGCAGGTAGCAAACAATAAAACGTGGTACGGAGAGGATCTCGTTCCTTCAAGGTTGCAGGACCTTCCCGATGCGGAGCAGTACGATGAAAGTACCGACTCAATCAGTAAGTGGCTCGGCGAGAAGCTTGATTACAGCCCTTACAAGATAAACTACCTTCTCAATCAGTATTCGGGCGGTATTGGCGACGTTGCTTTGCCGATGCTCACTCCCGAATCGGACGGAAGCGGTGTTTTAGCTCCCTTTGCGGATAAGTTTACAACGGATAGCACGATGAAAAATCAGAACGTTACCGACTTTTACGAAACCGTTGACAATCTTACCAAGAACGCGAACAGCGCGAACGCGACCGACGAGGATATACTTAAAAACAAGTATATGGGTACAATCCGTACCGAGCTTGGAGAGCTTTACGCAGAGAAACGAGAGATACAAAACAGTAACCTTTCCGATGCTGAAAAGAACGCGGCGGTACGTGAAATTCAAGAGCAGATCAACGCGAAAGCAAAGGAGAGCCTTGACACATACGGCACGGTCAATATTGACGGCAAATATGCTACGGTCGGCGACATTCATTACAGGTGGTATGAGCCGAGCGAGGACTCTGACGCAGAGCCCGGTTGGGAAAAGATTACCGATCAACAGCTTGAAAAGCAGAAAAAGGTCACAAGCGGTCTCGGTATCACTCCGTCGGAATATTGGAGCGACAACAAGGAATACGATTTCGCTTACGAATATCCCGAAAAGTACAAATTCCTTAACGAGAACGGCGTTACTTATGACGATTACGCAAACGGTGACGAGAAATTTAAGGAAGCTTGGACTTGGGCTTCTAAAAATCCCGGCAAATACACAATGTCAAAGGTGTTCTCCGACGATCTCCTTACGTTCTACGGATACAGAAGCGAGGCTAACGATATCAAGGGTGTAGACGAGGACGGAGACGGAAGAACAGACTCGGGAACGAAGAAGACAAACGTTATCAATTGGCTTAACGGGCGCGACGATCTCGACTACGGACAGAAGATCATTTTGTATCGCAGTATGTACAACAGCAAGCAGGACCGCGAGGATTACAATATGGATATCATCGACTACTTGAACAGCCGAAACGATATCTCTTACGCGCAGATGAAGACGATCCTTGAGGAGCTTGGAATGAAGGTTGACTCCAAGGGCTATATCACTTGGGATTAAGGGGGTGCAGATATGAGCAAACAGGACAGACAAGGCATAAGACACGCCTCCGAGGTTGAGCAGAGATACGGCTTTGAGAAAAGAATGTCCGAGGTTATGGGCGTCGCTAACGACGCCCGTGATCTCGCAAAAGATGCGAGTAACGCCTTCAAGGGTTTGAGTCAAGACGAGATTTTTAAGCGCTTGACGAATAACGGCGAATGGCAGGGCTTGTACAAGGCGAACGGTGAGGTTTATATCAATGCCTCTTACATTAAGACGGGCGAGCTTTCCGCCGATCTTATCAAGACGGGTGCTATAAAATCATCGAATTACTCGGAATCGGACGGCTTACTATTAAGCGGAATGAGCATTGACCTTGACAGAGGTATTATCAATTCGACGAGATTTAAGCTCAACGAATTAGGCGAAATAGAAGCTACCGCGGGAAAAATCGGCGGCTTTGAAATAGGCAACGGCATAAAGTACACGGCATTAAACGGGCTTTATCTTGACACCGTAGAAATCAACTTTTTGCAGATTGCAACAACGCTTGAGGGCGGTTCAACCATAGATCACGTCAAGCGATACGCGGCTCTGTCACAAGGTATGTTGCATATAACGAATGACAGTACGATGCGTGAAAGCGAAAGCACGTTTGACGGAACGTTCGCTTTATACACCGAGAACGGCAGACAATTTACGTTACGCGTTGATCCTGACACAATGACCGTAAAGGTCGTTGAAGTAAATCCGGTAAGTGAGGTATCTGTATGACAAAACCACTTTGTTTAAGATTGGAAGAAGCCGAGGCGGAGATAGCCGAGGTTATCAACCGTCATTTGACGGAGAACGATCTTCCCTGCTTTCTGCTTGAGCCTATCTTGCAAAAGTCTTATATGCAGATAGTTGAAGGCAAGAGGGCAGAGATTGAGCTTGTTCGTCGAAATTATGAAAAAAATAATGCGGAAAGTGAGGTAGGCGGTGATGGATCTTGAGCACGAGAAAAGATTGACGGAAGCTATTGACCGAGGAAAATCAAACACGCGGCGAATTGAGAAGCTTGAAAGCGAGACCGGGGCTTTACATCAACTCGCTACGGCTGTTGCGGTTATGGCGGAGCAGTTGAAGGGCTTAAATCAAAGCGTGACTACGTTGACAAACGAGGTCGGGGAAATAAAGGAAAAGCCCGCAAAAAGATACGATCTGTTTGTTACCGCCGCTATAACGGCGGTGGTGGGTGCAGTAATCGGTGGAATCATCGGATTTTTTATTTAAGAAAGGACGAGGAATTATGAAAATTGACAGAGGTACAATTATTCGCACGGTAACGCTTATTCTTGCGTTGGCGAATCAGTTTATCGCGGTTATCGGTGCTTCTACGTTCGCAAACGCGGTATGGTATCAGGTCGCGTCTATCGCGGTCACTATCGTAACGGCATTGTTTACGGCGTGGAAAAATAACGATTTTACGCGCTTCGCAAAGCTCGGTACGGGTGTTCTTCACGCATTGAAGGACGGAAAGATCACCGAGGACGAGGTAAAAGAATTGCTCAATAAATAATTCAATATGGGGGAGTCTTCGGACTCCCCTTTTTTTATTAACTACTTGGGGGAATGACTTATGTTAAAAGTGTATTCAAAGGCAAAAGACGGAAACAAGAAGGTATCGGAGAATTTTAGAGTAAGAGAGTTTGCTTGCACGGACGGGAGCGATCCTATTTTTATTGATACGGAGCTTGTAACAGTTTTGCAGAAAGTTCGCGCTCATTTCGGTAAACCTGTCACTATCACATCGGCTTACAGAACGCCTACAAAGAACAAAGCTTGTGGGGGTAGTACATACAGCCAACATTTATACGGACGTGCGGCTGACATAAAAATTTCGGGTGTCTCGCCGAAAAAAGTCGCGGCATACGCGGAGACGATTTTGAGGAATAAGGGCGGTATCGGAATCTATGCTACGTTTACACATATTGACGTGCGCTCTACAAAGTCACGTTGGAATGGGTAAAGAAAAAGGCGGACAATTTCTGTCCGCCTCTCCCCATTTATCCCTCTTTGATCTCTTCAAGCAATTCAAGAATGGTAACTGCTTTAACCAGTGTAGCGTATGAACGGTTACGGTCTTGTTTTTTGGCGACGTCGTGTAACTCGATTGCTTCCTGTAGTGCCGCTTCGAGATATGCGATAATCTCTTCTGCTGTTTTCATAGTCTCACCGCCTTTAAAAACATTGTACTTTTATAGTTGGTCCGAACGGAGATAGTGCAAAAGTACAACGAATTAGTTAAAAAAATATAATGCTCTCGGGAATGATCTTTTTGTTCTCGTCAATACTGAACTCGCGTATTGTTGCTCTCCAAAATGCCTTTTTGTTCTCTTTTGACAGATGTGCGTATATTCCTCTATAATCGGTTTCCAATAAGCCTTTTAGGTTATCAAGGTTGCGCTTGGGCGGTGCTTCGGTTACGTCGAGATTTTTCAATTTCTTTTCAAGCTTGAAATACTCGGTATCATATTCTGCCTCAGCTATGCGCCCTTTGCGGAACATCATATTCAAGCGTTCCATTTCCGCCTTTAGTTTTTCCGCCTTGATAGCGTTACTGTTTTTTGGTTGGACTTCCTCAATCGTTTCGACTCTCACCACTTCGTTTGTTATATACTGCTCCAAATTATCTAATAACTGTTTTTCAATTTTGCGTTCGGCTACTGATTTGTTATACGAGCATATTTTTTGTACTCGGAAGGCATTGCAACGATAGGAATACATATCATATTTGCCGTTGCTTTTTGTAAAGTTGCCTGTTAAGTTATTACCGCAACAAGGGCATTTTATCAATCCGCTAAATAAAAACGTGCGTTTTGGACTACTGCTGACACGCGCATTGCGTTTTAATATATCTTGTATGCGGTCAAATCGTTCTTTAGATATATACGGCTCTACATAGTCGGGGACTCCCTTGTATTCTCCGTACAAAAGAGTGTCCGTCAAAAAATTTGTTAGCGTAGTCATTGTCATTTTCATGCCGTATTTGATATTGATATATCCGAGAGTTGCGCCCTTGCTTTGGTGCTTCTCGAAGAATTCCAAAATATCGAGTGTCATTTCTTCATTTTCTTTGTCTTTTATCAAGTGTCTGTCTCGTTTCTCTCCGGTCACCGCCCACGGAAAGAGAAAGCATTGTGAGCCTGTCACGACCTGCTTGTTTTTGATGCGCATTTTATTATTGAATTTAATACGCTTGCTTGTCTTTTTTGCTTCATATTCTGCCATGGTGAGATAGATATTGATTTTAAATGCCGCGTCGTCGTCATCGGGATCAAGGTCGCTTTCCTCGATGGAGATCCAAGTGACTCCTGCTGCGCGGAGTTGCTTTTGACACTCGTAATACTCGCCTACGTTACGGAAAAATCGGTCGATACACTTAAATACCACGATATCAAACTTTCCTGCCTTTGCGTCCTCTATGAGTTGCGCAAGGGCTTTTCTTTTGCTGATCTCGAGTGTTGCGCTTATTCCCTCGTCAATGTATTCGCCGACGGACACAAGCTCGTTATCGTCGGAAAATTCATCTATAAGCCCCAATTGGTCTCCGATGGTATATCCGTTTTTCTTCTGCTCGTCAGAGGAACAACGCGCATATTTGGCTATCCGTATCACCCGATTCCGCTCCTGATACCTTAATAGTTGTTTGTAACTACCGTACATTTGCTTCACTCCTTTTGTTATGTTTATTCTTTGGTGCGGTTATCCTTTCACGGCATCACCACCTTTAATTATTTGCGCTTCTTAATATTTGTAATGATTAAATATACGAGTACGATATTAAACGCATTTGTGATTATTTGTACTAAAACAAAATCATCTTTTATAATAGCTTCGGTAAACGAATAAATTGTAACAAACATAGAGAACAGCCCGATACAACTCACGGGAAATATAAATAGGATTACCAAAGCCCACATCGCAAAAGACCATTTTAAAATCTCTTTGCGGAACAGAATTAACAAAAAAGATATACTCAAAACGATTGCTATTATGGTATATATAATCACTAATTGCTTTTCTAATTCATCCATAATTCCCTCTTAAATCTATCGAAGCTAATTTTTTAAGCTTTTTTGATGCCATTTGCGGAAATATTGAGATAAATTCCTTATATAACGAAAGATTATTGCCTCCGAAATAAGAATTGTAGTTCAATATGTGTATTTTACTTTCAGGGTTTTTATATCGACTAATGCAACCACTCATAAGAATGCAAGCTCTTTCTGACAACTCTTTTTCCGTTGGCGGTTGATTTGGTGATATCACCGCTTTATATATAATGGGAAGAAAACCAATTCCCAATATCAAAAGCCCCAAAAACCAACCTATCGCGCACATCACGATTACGCTTATGATAAATATTGCGAGCGTAATAGCGGCATCATAATAAGCTCTTTCGGGATGGTATAAATCGACAATTGCTTGAAGCTCTGCAAGGCTCTCTTTTATTTCTTGATTGGTCTGTGTATCCATACTGTTATTTTGTCATTCCGCTTATTACAGATTTATAATAATTATGCAAGGCGAGGAGTTCGTCTTTGTGTTGGAGTTCCTTTTTAAGAAGCTCGACCTCGGTAGTGAGTGCGGCAACCTTTGTTTTGAGCATTTCATTTTCGGCAAGGGTTAGGTCGCGCTCTGCCTCGACTACATCAACGGTTTCCTTTATGTCTACAAGCTCGGTGGTAGCGACTATAACTCCGGTATCGGCGAATATGTCTCCGAGATCATAACCGAGAGCCTTTACGATAAGGTCAAGTGTGTCCGCGTAAGGGTGATCGCTTTCCCCTGCGAAGATACGGTTGACGGTCCTTTCGGGCAACCTTGTCCTTTCCGCTATCTGTTTTGCGGACATTCCTGTCTTTTTCTTCAATTCTTTAAGATTTTCTAACCACATAATACTGATATTGTTGTCCTTTCGTTATGATAAAGTTGGGTGGTAGACGGATAATGTTGGGTATTGATTTTCAAAAGTTGCCGATGTAAAATAATGACAGAAAATTCAAACGGCAACACGTTTTGACAATTTTCTTAACTTGATATTGGTATAATTACTTGGAAACATTTTATAGTAGTAATCTCAATATCACGATTATATAATGTTTTCAGAATTCATTTATTGCGAACAAGAGTTCGCCTGCTTGAAAGGAGCCTGTACCACTATGAGCCTTATTGATACCTACATCAAAGAAATTACCGAATTGCTTCCGCTTTGTGACGACGAGTCACTCCTTGATCTTATTTATCAGTTGCTTGCAAAGCGAGTAGCACAGGCTTCACAGCTTGCCGCTTCTCAAAATCAAGATTAGAGAGAATTGCAACCATTTCTAAAAGCTCCATATCTTCATTTAACTTTAAAACGATGTCGGATAGTACATCGTTTTTTCTTTGAATTTCTCGGCGTTCCTCCGTTTTTTCCTCAATGAGATCAGATTTTAATATTCTGAAATAATCGGCTAAAATTTCAATCTTATCAATACGCGGATATTTCTTTCCTTTTATCCAATCGTTCATTGTGGGCGCGGAAACACCGACTATTTCAGCAAGCTCTTTTTGCGTCTTTCCGCTTCTTTCTAAATAAAAGCGCAAGTTCTTTGCAAAAACTTCCTTTGACCATATAGCCATATTCTCACCACCTTTTTACCCATATTTTACACCGAATTTAGCCAAAAGTAAATCACATTGGCAATTTGTTTACACAACGTTTACAATTTGTTCTTGATTTTTATTTCATTTCGTAGTATTCTAATCTTGCAAGTTAGCCGAAAGCTAATTTTACCGAAAGAGGAAAGGAGAAGAAAATATGGAGAAAATCAGTTTAGCGGCTGCAAGAGTGAATGCAGGGTATTCACAGAAAGGTGCGTCGGAAAAGCTTGGTGTAAGCAATAAGACGCTTTGTAGTTGGGAAAACGGCAGAACGTTTCCCGATCAGCCAATGATTGAAAAGATATGTGCCCTGTATAGCGTGTCTTATGATTTCATTAAGTTTAGGGCTAATTAAGAGCAATTATTTTTTTTGCTCAACGATTAGCTTTAAGCTAATATTTTGAAGAAAAGGAGTAAAACAAATGGCAAAGGATTTTCTTACGGACGAGCAGGTGGAAAAGGAAATTGAGCGCTTGCTTGATTCGCCGCTTGTGAAGCTTGCCAAAAAGGACGAGCTTATACGTTACCGCCGCAGGCAGTATCTTTACAAATTGCGCGGTTATGAGAAGAAGGGCGCGGAGCTTGAAAAGGCGGGCATCACAATCGAAATTCTCAACGGACTCGATGTGTCCGACGATGGACTATGAAAGAGCCGAGGGGAGTTGACCTTCTTGCGAAGCTCATTGAGCTTTACGCGGAGCAGGAAGGAGTAAAGATCAAGTACATAATTGAAGAAAAGGAGAAAACGAAATGAAAGCATTAAAAAGGCTTTGGGAAAAGATTACATATCCCTTTACCGCTCTCTCGGTATTGAGAGACGAGGAGAGGCGCGTATCCTACGATGAAAAGAAAAGGGGGCGCGGGTAATGCCTTATACGGATGATCCCATAGCGGATTTTAACAGTTACGAGAGGGCGCAGGAAAAGGCTCTTGCAAGATGCCCGGTGTGCGTTTGTTGCAAGGAGAGGATACAAGAGGACGAGCTTTACGATTTTGACGGTGAGCTTGTCTGCCCCGAGTGCGTGAGGGATTATATCAACGATAATTTCAAGCACGATACGTCAAATTACATAGGTTAAATTTTTTCAATATTCAAAAAAGGAGTAAAAACTATGGTTAAGTATGAAGATGTGCGCCCTTATTGGGTGCTCCAAGAGATCAGGGACGGAAAAAAGGTTTACGTTTGTGACCGCAAATTTAGGTCGGTACACTCGGTTAATGCTTCGCCTATCGAGGACGTTCTCAAGGTGATCGACAGCAAGGAAGATGAGCGCTATGCGTTCTGGAGCGAGGAAGAGGTTGACGACGAGGTAGAAACGGAGTCGGAAGATGGCAAACTTTGATAGCGGAGTTAAGAGATACATAAGGGCGCGAGCGGTTGTAGAGGTCGGCTTCCCTGTCGATTGGCGAGACAGCGCGGATATATCCTGCAAGCAATGCCCTTTTTACGTGAGAGCTACGCAAAGGTGCGCTCTCAATCAGACAGTAGTAAATTATCCCGAGAGATACGTTGGGGAGAATTGTCCTCTTGAATTGGTAGAGGAAGAAGAATAATACATAAAAAATAGGAGTAACAAATATGTGTAAAGAAAATATGAATTTGTATCAGCAGTTCAGAGAATGCCCCCAAGAGGCACAGAAGCCTATTTCGGCGGGACGATTGAAGGGAAAGACCGACATTAACCCCATGTGGCGTATCAAGCGTCTTACAGAGGTTTTTGGTCCGTGCGGAATTGGGTGGGTGTGCCCTATCGTCGAAAAGTGGATTGAAGACTCTCCCGACACAAAAGAAAAGATAGCAAACGTCCGTGTTCAGTTGCGTTACAAATACAACGGAGAATGGAGCGAGCCTATTGACGGCATTGGCGGATCAACGTTTGTTGTGGCGGAAAGAAACGGACTATACGCAGACGATGATTGCTTCAAAAAGGCTTATACCGATGCAATCTCGGTAGCTTGTAAATCCCTTGGAATTGCCGCAGATATCTATTACGCAAAAGACCCCGACACGAAATACTCAAGCGGCGACGACCCCGACACGAAATCCAATCAAGGAGCGAATGCGAAAGCTCCCGAGGTTATAAGCTACGAGAAAGCCTTGGAGTTAGTTGTTCCCGTTGGCGAGGATGCGGTTAGCACGTTGAAGGACGTATATAAAAATAATCGTGAATATATCAACGTTCTTTACAATTCGCCGGAAACTCCCGAGCATATCAAGCAGGCTATTGCGATAATCAATGCCGAGATCAGAAAGGCGAATGCGAAATGAGCAAAGAGAAGCAGATTGAGGAGATGTCGGTATTGATTTACACAGGGCGAAGCCTTCAATTACCCTATGTTGAAATAGCCGAATGTCTTTACAAGGAAGGCTACCGCAAGCAGAGCGAGTGGATAAGCGTTGATGAGAGGTTGCCACCTGAAAGTAAAAATCCCATTCTCGTCACTAATGGAGAAAAGGTCATCGTAGCGTATAGAAATTGGCTTTATCGTAGTGGCAGCACAGGAAAATTGCGTTGCCCTGCAAATTATGGGAACGGAATGCACATCACCCATTGGATGCCGCTTCCCGAAGCTCCGAAGATGAAAGGCGGTGCGGAGTGATGAAAGAATTGTTGAAACGAAGATTTGAGTTGTTTGTAAAAATGCGGTGGTTGAAAACCATTAGCAAAGAAACTGACAAATACAGAAAAATAGAAGCAAGATTACATCGTCAACTATATGTTTTAAATGCCCTCCTAAAAGAATACAAAAAAATATATGGCGAAGATTTAAGAAATGCCGAGAAAGGCGGTGAGTGATATGAAAATGACGGGCAGGATTTTGATGGCGAATATCGGAGTTATGACGAATAAGCCCGGGCTTATGCTTGAGATCAACGAGAAAAACGAGTTCAAGGCTCTTGTTGACGAGATGGCAGACAAGGAAAAGCTCTCTATCGAGATAAAGCCTTACCGAGAGAGACGGTCACTTGATGCCAATGCTTATTTTTGGGTGCTTTGTGACAAGCTCGCCGAGAAGCTACGGAAAAGCAAGACCGAGCTTTACCGAGAGCTTATCCGCGATATCGGCGGTGTTAGCGAGACGGTATGCGTGGTAAATCCCGCCGTGGAGCGGTTTCGGGCAAATTGGCAAGCGAAGGGGTTAGGTTGGCAGACGGAAGCAACAGAAAGCAAAATTGAGGGGTGTACGAACGTAACAGTATATTTCGGCTCGTCCACTTTTGACCGCGATCAAATGGCTCGGCTGCTTGACTTGACTATCCAAGAATGCCGAGAGCAAGGGATACCGACCGAGACTCCCGAGGAAATTGCGAGACTCAAATCGTTATGGGGTGAGTAAATGGCAAAGTCGATTATTCAAGAGGATCGTGAGCATTGTTTCCTTTGCGGACGTAACGCGAACGGAGATTATTTCGGGCTTGACGAACATCACGTATTTTTCGGTCCTAACCGAAAGGCAAGCGAGAAATACGGACTCAAGGTTTATCTTTGTCACAATGATTGCCACTTATACGGCGTTCACAAGGACGCGGATAAAAATAGGCAGGTACAGAGGGTTGTACAGAAAAGGGCTATGCAACATTACGGCTGGGATATGGAAGCGTGGCGGTCAATATTCGGGAGGAATTATTTATGTCCGAAGAAGAAATAAAAGCAATAGAAAAATTCGCCGAGAGGGTCAAGAAATACTACCAAAATTATCGGGGCTCGGTAGCTTCGGGAATGGTCTGTTATTTTCTCGATCAGGCGGTAAAGGAGTTCAAGAATGTTCAACTTCAAGATAACGTGCGATAACGGCACAGAGACGATTATTCGGGCACGAAAAAGAAGCTCGGCTATCGAGATGTTCCTTGATGCCGAGGGGTGCTCGGTAGAGTGGTTTTGCGAGCATTGCAGAGTAAAAATAATAAAATAAAAATTTTAAAATAAAAACAGGAGTAAAAACAATGAAGGGTTTTAAAGCATTTGAAAAGGGGCTGATATGCCGAGGAAAACAGTACGCAGAAAACGCGGTCTTTGAGGAAGAAAGAGCCGTGATATGTAATAGCGGTATGCACTTTTGCGAAAATCCGTTTGACGTTTTAGATTACTACCCTCTCGTAAACGATAACGGAGCTTTTAGTGACTTTGCCGAGGTCGAGGCATTGGCAGACGTTAAGACGGACGATAACAAGAAGTTCTGCACCACAAAACTAAAGGTAGGGGCAAAGCTCGCGTTCCCGGCATTTATAAAGGCTTGTGTCGATTTTACTGTTGAGAAAACAACGGTTGATATTCCCGATAGCAAGGTCAACGATAAAGACGAGTCGGTTATATCATCAAAGACAAGAAACGCGAAGATAGGCTCAAGCGGTAACTCCGCGAAGATAGGCTCAAGCGGTGACTTCGCGCAGATAAATAGCTCGGGCAAAAACGCGGTTGTTATGTGTGCCGGTAATGACAGTATAGCAAAAGCTAAAATCGGCTCTTGGATAACTCTTTCCGAGTGGAAATACATAAACAACGAATACACTCCCGTTTGTGTAAAAACCGAGAAGGTAGACGGCGAGAGAATAAAAGAAGATACATTTTACAAGCTCGTTAATGGCGAGTTCACAGAGGTATGAGTATGGAGCTATCGGATATCGTCAAAAAAACGCGCGAAAGTATGGGACTTTCTCAAGCGAAATTCGCGGCTCTGATTGGTTCGAATCAAACAGAGGTTAGCTTTATCGAGAGGGGATTTCTCCCGACTAACTCGGATAAGGTTACAAAGATTTTTGAATTATACAACATTGAAAGGAAAAAGAACAATGGCAAACTTTAATTTTAACAAGGTAATTTTAGGCGGTAGGCTCACGGCGGAGCCTGAACTTAAGCAGACGCAGAGCGGTATTTCGGTGATATCCTTTAGCGTGGCGGTCAATAGAAGGACCAAGCCGGGCGAGGAGCAGAAAACGGATTTCTTCAACGTGACCGCATGGAGAGCTACGGCGGAGTTTGTAGCAAGATACTTTCGCAAAGGCTCTTCTATCTGTGTTGTCGGCACAATTCAGAACAACGATTGGACGGATCAGCAGAACGTTAAGCACTACAAAACGGATATCGTAGCCGATGAGGTTGCGTTCGTTGACTCAAAGAATGACTCGCAGAGCGCAGAGGGCGGTTCGGACGGATATCTCCCTCCCGAGTATCAAGCTCCCGTAGAGCCGAAATTTGAGGAAATCAAGACAGACGATGATCTTCCGTTCTGATAGGGGGTAGCTATGGCAAGATATATTGATGCAGAGAAGATAAACTATCACAAGCTATCCACGGTTGGCGGACACGGTTTGAATTATGAATATACCGTGGCACTTAAGGAAGATATAGATGCAATTCCTACCGCCGACTTGGTGGGGATTGAGGTTTGCAGATGCAAGGATTGCGCGTATGCGAAGGTAGATATAGAGGGCACGGATTTGTATGAGTGCCGCTTCTATCGCGATATGCGCAAGGGTAGCGATTTCTGTAATTACGGAGAGAGGAAGGAGCAGAAATAATGAGTGAAAAACGAAACAAGCAAATCCGCAGAATCGCCCGTTTTCGTTATAACGCGGAGCTTTACCGATGGCAAATGAACAAGCCTTCAAAATGGCGCATCTTCAAATATTTGAAGTGGAAAAAATCAAAGCCTGTTTATGAGCACGTCGAAAAGCAGATTAAGAACATTGCGAACGTCAGAAAGTGAGGGCGCGAGTGATATGGCACGATATATTGATGCGGATGCTTGAATTCGCTTGATTGAAATAGATGCTCTTTGTCAAGGGGATTACTTTGGTAAAAGGGATGCGATACATTGTGTAAAGACAATCCCCATCGCCGATGTTGCACCAAAGAGCGAGGTTGCGAAAAAGGTTTTGCTTGAATTAAAAAAGCAGATACACGACAAGGCGGTATATACCAATTCGCAGGATATACCAAATTACATTCATTTAAAGGTCTTTGATGCGGTCTTGAATAACTGCATAAAGCAATATGCGGAAGGTGCGGATAATGAGCAAGTATCACAGTAAAAAGGTCAAGGTCGGCGGTGAGGTCTTTGACTCGCGGAAAGAATACAGAAGATTTTGTGAATTGTCCCTGCTCCTACGGGCGGGGGCGATCACGGAATTACAAAGGCAAGTCGAATTTGAGTTAATCCCGGCGCAACGTGAGCCCGATACCGTGGGGGTTCGCGGTGGAGTCAAAAAAGGCAGAGTCATAGAGCAAAAGTGTTCTTACGTTGCCGATTTCGTTTACCATAATGCCGAGGACGGCAAAATGGTAGTTGAGGACACGAAGGGCTTTAAGACAAAGGACTATATCATTAAGCGAAAGCTTATGCTATGGGTACACGGAATACAGATAAAGGAGATATGAATATGGATAAAGCAACACAAAAAAGCAAAATCCTCGCGTTCTGCGAAAAATACGGCTCGATAACTGTCCGCGATGCTTTTGAAAAGCTCAATATAAATTCTCCGACAAAGAGGATCAGCGAGCTCCGCGCAAGCGGTCAGTATGATATCGAGGTATTCGAGGAAAACAACGTTAACGGTATAGGTGAGACCGTCCGCTATAACAGATATTTTATCCGAAAGCGAGTTGCGGACAATGGCTGAACGTAGAATGTTTACGATGAAAATTGTCGATAGTGATGCCTTTCTCGATATGCCTATGTCAACTCAATCCTTGTATTTTCACTTGAATATGAGGGCGGACGATGACGGCTTTGTAAACAATCCAAAGAAGATACAGAGAATGATCGGCGCGAGTGACGATGATCTTAAGCTCCTGCTTGCAAAGCGGTTTATCTTGGGCTTTGAAAACGGAGTGGTAGTCATTAAGCATTGGCGAATGCACAATTTGTTACGTAAGGACAGATACAATCCTACACAATACATAGAGCAAAAGGCAACTCTTGAGGTTAAAGAGGACGGAGCTTATACCGAGAAATCACTTGGCAACCACTTGGCAACCACTTGGCAACCAAACGGCAACCAAATGGCAACACAGGTTAGGTTAGATAAGGATAGTATAGTTGAGGATAGTATAAGAGAGTGTATATCGGCAGAGCCGACACGCGCTCCGAAACCGACTAAACATAAGCACGGTGAATATTCGCACGTTCTCTTGACCGAGGATCAGAGGACAAAGCTCATTGAGGAATACGGCGAGATCGTGACCGCAAAGGCTATTACCTTTCTTGACGAGTATATCGAGATGAAGGGCTACAAGGCTAAAAATCATTATCTTGCTATCAAGAAATGGGTTATAGATGCGGTCAAGGAACGTGAGCAGAAAAATCCAAGCTCAAGCAATAGCTCTTTCGATGTGGACGATTTCTTTGAAACGGCATGCAGGAAAGCTTTGGGCGATGCTTACAACAAGCCCGAGCCGAAAACGGCAGGAAATGACGCGAACGTAAGAGCAAAAGCGGAAGCTCTTAAAAAATCATTGGCATAAGGGGCGAGGATATGACGGCGGAAAGATACTTAATGCAGATAGAGACGATAGATACGCGGATCGCTATTCTGCGGAAGGAATACGCGCGGTTGGTTGCGCAAGCAAATAGCACGGGTGGGTTTAGTGTGGGGGAGCGCGTACAAAGCACAAGAAACTTGCAGAGGGGCGCGGACACGATTTGCGAGTACGTTGATGTAGAGCGAGAGATAAACGCGCTCAAATCGAAAAAAAAGGCTATCCTCGACACTCTTGAACGGCTACCGAGCAAGGAATATAAAATACTCTATCGCGTGTATGTTGAGGGGGCTATGATAAAGGAGCTTCCGAGCGAGTTTAAAAAATCGTACTCTTGGGTGCTTCTCACAAAGCGCAATGCCCTTGAGCGGTTGCAGGCTATACTTGACGAAGAATAAAAAAAGGGGTTGACCGATTAGGTCAACTCCCTTTTCGTTATTTGAGATTTTTATTTATTAACGCGGATATTATGCCGAGGGTGAGGAGTCCCATTTCTATACACAACGGAACAAAAAGGTTAAAGTGCAAAAAGGCGAACGTTAGAATAAAAGTCACAACTCCTACTATAATGCAAGCTTTGAAACTATTTACAAAGTTGAACGCGATAAGGAAAGCTATATAAGCCAACGCGAGGCTTATCAGTATCATTTGTTCGTCTCCTCTCGCGGTATTATTCCCTCTTTTTCAAGCTTATATTTCATAAGGTCAAATATATATTGGTTGCAGGGGTTAGCTCCGCTATCCCAATCTTCGACAGTTCGGCGCGGTATGCCGAAATATGCGGCGAATTTACGTTGTGACATTCCCGTGAGGGCGCGTAATTCTTTGAAAGTCATTATATCAACTCCTTTCTTGGTATTTTAGCACGGACTTTTTAACTGTGCGTGAACGGAAAGTTAAAGAAAATCAAATATGCTTAATTGAGTGCCTTCGGGTATTAGGGGCGATTCTGCTTGTCGAGGGGCTTGAGGTTTAGGGGGTGCTTTGATTTGATCGGGCAGCTCAAAGTCGGAGCATCCTTGTAGCTTTAGCTCTTTATCTTCTTTGCACCATCCGCAAGTGTATCCGGTTTTCCTCTTGTTGCATCCGACAAGGTAGCAATAGTGGTTTTCATCCCACTTCTTTCGAGTGGTGTCTAAATGGGCGCAATATGCGCAAGCCCAATGATAAGTGGTTGACATGTTTTAAATCCTTTCTTGAATATATAATTTTAATAACCTAACCAATTCATTAACGTGGAGTAGTTCCACTTGGTAACGTTCTCGGTCTGCTCAAAGAGCTTTGTTCCGCTGATCATGCTGTCGGCAAATACTTTGCCGTTTTCCTCGTAGAATGGTACACCGTGATCTGCGAGTATTTTCTTGATTGTTGATATACTCATATGTTACGTAACTCCTCTCTTGTCGGGAAGATTTCTTCTCCCTTGATGATGTAATAATCGGACGTGAGCCAATGAGATTGACGAGCTTTGTGTTGCTTTATCATCTCAATAGCTTCCTCTCTTGTGCAGGTGCTTCCGATGATCCTGCCGTCCTCGATGATGTGGTATCTTTCCATTTTTCTCCTTTCACGGACTTGTGACCGTTCCCTTTCGGGAGTGCATTACCCGCCTTTCGGCGGTCACTCTGCATTTTCAAGAGCGATGATCGCGGTGTGTAGCTCGTCAAGTTGCGCGTTATACTTGTCCCTGCGGTGCTTGTATAGCTCGTTGGGAAAGCCTGATCTCTCGGACTTTTTATAATTCTCGTCTGCTCTCGCCCATTTTTCAAGAATTGACATATAAGCTTCGTTGAGTATTTCAAGTTCAGAAATGGTGGTAAACTGTGTCATAATTATTCTCCTTTCAATCGGGTTCACAGAAAAATGCTTCGGGGCTGTTAAAGTCGGGGAGATCGGGGGCGGTTTCTTCTCTGATCGTGAAGATACATCTTGAAGCGAAATGCTCAAAGGGGGTAAATTCTTTTTTATATCCCCATATAATGCCGAGCTTGCCGTTCTGCTTGGTAACTGTCCAACCGTCATCAAATTGGATTTTGCCGTCAAAGCTTACGGACTCAATAAAATCGCCCTCTTGGGGTTGTGCTCCGTTGATGCCTTTGGTAATGTTGTCAAAATGGAATTGCTTGCTTTTCAATGTGCTTTCTTCCGAGTAATGCTTTTTTATAACATCGCGTAAGCACTCCGAGTATAGATCAAAGCCGTAAAAGTCTCGGATAGCTTCAAGCTCGTTCGTGTTAATGGGTGTTGCCATTCTTGCTTTTTCAACTCTTTCAAAGCATTCATAATAGCCGTTTCTTTTCATTTTTCTTGCTCCTTATCTGATATAGTTGTGTATCCAAGTGGATTTATCGCACATATCCACCGTCTTGCAGTAATATTTATCTGTGCGCAGATCGTGAGCGTGTTGGGTTGTATACGTGCCCGTGTATCTCTCACTCATACAGAATTCGGTCACTCCGTCAATCGTTACCCAATGAGCAGGGGGGAGAATGTCGAGCGCGTTGTTGTATTCTTCGGCGGTTTCCTCAATGGGATCTCCTGCAAGGAGCTTTTCGCGTTGCCGTCTCTGATATTCTTCAAAGCTCATAATCTCAAATTTTGCGGCGCGGTGTTGCTCGGCTTGCTTTTTGAAATACTCGGACATACTCGGGTAATTTGTGGCATTGCTCTCGCAAAGCTCTGCGGAGTCTTTTTCGTACTGTTCCGCCTCGCGCAATTTCGCGGTTGCTTTTTCGTCCGTGTCGGTGTAGCCCCAAGCGGTGCAAGTGGTGATGTTGATGATCCATTTTTCTGCGTTCATTTCGTGTTCTCCTTTTCGGTTGTGTTTTGTGCCGTGTTCGGCTTGCTTGAGCCTATTTTACCACGTTGGACGGGGCAAATGGTGGACAGAGTGTAAAGGATTTGTAACGGAATTGTGAACGCCGAGCCGAGCCGCATTATTGTAGAAAATTATACATTTTTGTAGTTTTTTATAGATAATTACACTTGAAATACCATATAGGGTATGTTATCATTAAAATACGAAAACGTATATCACAAAGATGCGCCAGCAGGATATTATTTTGAGGGTTGATAATATTCTGTCAAATACTCACTCCTTGGGCGGTGGCTCGGCTATCGCCTATGGCGCACAATTATATATAAAACTTTAAGGCAACGGATACCGTTGTCTTTTTTATTTGAGGGAGAAATATGAAAACGATACGGTGTGACCTGCCTTACGCGGACGTTATAGAAATAATACCTATGGCAGATTTGCATATAGGTGACTCACAATGTGACTATAAGTTAATTCTTGAACGTATCGAGTATATCAAGAA
>JAEIGA010001574.1_pt1 | contig 35721 bp, 31 predicted proteins | sample 9270691 | NCBI WGS metagenome assembly JAEIGA01 (sample SAMN17057246, study PRJNA624740) | gut metagenome | biome: biome; isolation source: fecal sample | host: Bos grunniens | place: China: Xizang | collected 2019
GTATACTTCGTTCTGGCTTTGAAGGTGGTAGTTTCAACTGAACGAAAAATACGCGTTAACGCATCTTTTAGTGCGTCTGAGAGGTGGTGAGAGGGCGCATCACGTCTTCACCCCAATCAAACTATGTATCTATAGCATACTCCCCTCTACATAAAATTGCAAGCCTTTTTTAAGATATCGGCTGTCAGCACCGCCGAAGGCCAAACAGAGTCACGCATTTATGCTAAGGCGGCACCACCGCAGGCCAAACAAGACCACGCATTTGTGCTAAGGCGGCGTAGCCGAAGGCCAAAGAGGGGCACGTGAGAAGCGACGGGGCGCATGTGTTTGTGGTGAGGGCTTACTTGTTTAGCAAGGGGCCGCGCTGAGAGCACCCGTCCGTTCATCAAGCGCAACGCGCATTGGCTCACATCGCGCACAATTCCGAGTTCACCTCCTTTCCCCAATTCTCCCCTCTTCTCTGCCAAACCCAATGGGTTTGTGTTTGAAATCCAATGGATTTGAGTTTGAAATCCAATGGATTCGACTTTTAAATCCAATGGATTTGAGTTTGAAACCCAATGGATTTGAGGAGGCACTGAAGCGGCTTTTTGAGCATTAAAAGGTACTATCTCGGCGCGTAAGGCAACTTGTTTTGTGAAGGGCCGAGCATTTCTTCTATGACTAATGCCTTAGTGCTTCTGCCTCTCCCTTAACTCAACGTGAGCGAGGGGATTTTCTTCTTTTCTTAAAGGGGGTTTGATATAATCACATCACTGAAAGGATGTGGTGCTAATTCTTTCTATTCATCATTTTTAGCGAAGAGGGTGTTTTATGGAATTTCAAGATAAGGTGGTCGTCATTACCGGTGGGGCTCAGGGAATCGGAAAGTGTTGCGCAGAGGTTTTCCAAAGTAAGGGGGCCCTTGTGCAGATTATTGATTGCCAACCTGGCCCATGGTTTGTGGGAAATCTTGCCGAAAAGTCGGCATTAGAAGCATTTGCCGCAGAGGTTATTGCGCGCTATGGCCGCGTTGATGTCTTGCTCAATAACGCAATGCCTCTCTTTAAAGGGATTGATGCGTGCACCTATGAGGAATTTGCTTATGCCCAGGCCGTGGGCGTAATAGCCCCCTTTTACTTGGCGAAATTATTCAAGGATGTCTTCTCACCTAGCGCGTCAATTATCAATATCTCCTCCTCGCGCGATCGCATGAGCCAACCCCAATCCGAGAGTTACACCGCCGCCAAGGGTGGCATCGCCGCCTTAACGCATGCCTTGGCGGCGAGCTTGGCTGGACGCGTCCGCGTAAACTCGATTTCTCCTGGCTGGATTGATACCACAAACACCCCCTACGCAGGCCCCGATGCCACCCAACACTTCGCAGGGCGCGTGGGGCATCCTCTTGACATTGCCAATATGGTCTGCTATCTCGCTTCTGAGAAGGCGAGCTTTATCACAGGTGAAAATATCTGTATTGATGGTGGCATGACGCGCCAAATGATCTACCACAATGACTGCGGTTGGACCTTTCAGGGGTAATCAAGCCGCACGCCCCTGCCCACTTTTGGCAGACTTAAAAAAGCTTCGTGGCCACCTCTGCAAGAATTTCTAAAAGGGTCGTTTTTCCTTCAAATTGTGCCTTCGTGAAGGAGTATTCGGTCATTTGAGGAAGTTGTTCCGTGAGCCAAGCAATATCTTTTGAGGTAACAGGGCGCGCCGTTTCAATCGATTGCCCTAAACGGAAGACACTTTTCTGTGCATAAGAATAGACCCAAATGGGGTTTTCCTCTTCCACCCCAAGATTTTCTTCCATAACCTCAAGATTTTCGGTACATTCACAACTATCAAGAATGTAGTCTTTATCTTCAGGAACGGCAAGGAGAAAATCAAATAATGCAGGTGTCTCAAGGTCAACAGTGTTTAAGATAAAATTAAATGTGGTAGCCGATGTGGCCGAATCTAAACGACACGACCATTCACGATGTTCCTCTTCCGAGAAGATTTCCTCTCCCCATTGACGCAACGCTTCACGAAGATCCTCCCACGGCACACGTTTTCCTGTCGGACGAAGGGTGTACTCTCCGAGCAATCGCGCATTCGCTTTTAATTGCGGGAAGCATTTGCCCAAAGCCATCCGTATCATTGAGATGAGACCATAAGTTTGCCAAGTGAAATCGACTAATTCATAGATTTCGCCAGACGTTTCAATAAAACGCAATTGCGCTATGCGCGCTTTCATCCCTGGCAATTCACACCCTAAAAAGCACCGTGTGATGACCTCTCCTTGTCTTACGCGAAGCGCAAAACTAAGAAATCTTTCGTTGCCACCACTAACATAAAAGCGTTTCATTCATCATCCTCGTTTTGTGCGACGCAATCACTTATTGCGCAACAGGAAATTTGGCGTCTGCGGCGGGTTGCTCAGCGAGTCGTCGAATCTCCTTCGGCGAACGCGTAATTGGTCCCGTCGCAAATTCAGGAATGTTGTAGGAGAACATGCGGCGATCGTGGTGCGCGGGATCTTCTTGTGGCAAGATGAAGGGTTTGGTAAAGGTGCCCGTGGTCGCATCAAAATGAGTAAAGTACGGACGCGTATAGGCGCCGTCATCCCGTCGCGAGGAGAAGACCATCCAATGGCCATCGGGTGTAAAACTGTGATAGCTTTCGGTGTCCGCAGAATTGATTTCGTTCAATGGACGGAAGGAGCGTTTCTCCAAGTCAAGCATCCAAAGGTCGGCACTATGGTGCCAAATGTGGAAAACACCCTGTGGACCAAGCGTGAAGACGAGCCAACGTCCATCCGGCGAAACGCGTGGGAAGGTGATCGAACGCTTCTCCTTCGAGGCATTAATCACCATTTTGGGTGACGAAAAGGACTTCTTTTCCGCATTGTAATCACGGACAATTAGGTTGTAACAGAGATTGGTATATCCCAAAATTGCCTGTTCAGAGCGCGCCTGTTTATCTTCGGGAATCTCCGCAAAGCCGGGCTGCGCCGCCACGGAGAAGAGTTGCTTCCCATCGGGTGACCACGCAGGGAAGCAGTCAAAGATTTCAGGCGTCGTCTCCACAGGATAGGCCGTATCGCTCTCTAAATCGTACAACAACATATCGCTGCGCGAGTCCAAAACCTCAATCTTATCCGTTTCGCGATAGTAAAAACACTGTAAGGTGTCGTTGACCGAGAAGGCAATCGCCTTCCCCGAGGGATGCCATGCGGGATAAACGCCAGACGAGAAGAAGGGTCCGCCCTTAAAATTGCGCTTGATGCCGGGGTCATCTTTATCTTTGAAGATGACCGTGCCCGCATTGGATGCGCGCAAGTGGAAGAGTAACGAACCTGGGTCACCTTGGTTAAAATGGTGACAATTCACGCACTGCTTGGTGGAACTCTGAAGATTGGTGTAGAGCGGACGCTCCTCAAAGGTGGTCAAATCGCGCCAATAGAGGCCCACGTTCTGGTAATTTTCGTAGCTCGGCGGAATGAGACGATAGGCCAAGGTCGGCGCAATCGCTGCCTTTGCCACGCGATTCGTGGCGCAGAAAAGCGTAGTGCCTTCGGCCTCCACCGTAATCGTGTAGGCATCACTTGCCGATAAGAGTCGACGCCACACAGCTGGAGAAATGCGCACCTCACGCGAAAAGACGACCTCCTCCGTGCCGCTCTTCAAGCGTACGCGAGCCCCTTCAGGCGCGCCCTGTACGTTGAAATTCAACGGAGCAATATTGGGGGGCACCGTGATATTGGCATAATCAGGTTGCAACGTCACGGCAGCCCGTGCCGAGAGGGCAAAAAAAGTTGTGACAAGGACCACTTGCCACAACGCAAAAGAGGGAAACTTACTCATGCGTCCACCGCACATACGCACCAGAAGGTAATTTAAAGACATCCTCCGCGCCAGAGAGACACATCTCACCTGCGGAGAAGGAACCACCCAAACCACGCAAAGCCTGCGTCAAAATATTTTCCAACACAATCGGGGTGTGGCCTGGGGTGTGTGCACTTAAGAGCAAGAAGAGCGGATCATCGCTCAGGAGGGCGCGGCAAAGACGCAGAGTTTCCGTGAGGTCACGTTCAATCTTATAAGTCTCCCCATTGCCTCCACGACCATACGTCGGCGGATCCAAAATGATGCCGTCATATTTGCGACCACGACGCAATTCACGATTCATAAACTTATGAACGTCATCCACAATCCATCGAATCGGATGCGCCTCCAATTTATTCAGCGCCGCATTCCCACGTGCCCACTGCACCATACCCTTCGAGGCGTCCACATGACAAACCTCTGCGCCACCATGCGCCGCAGCAAGGGTAGAACCGCCAGAATACGCGAAGAGATTGAGCACGCTTACAGGACGTTTTTTCGCCTTTGCCGTACGTACTTGGTCCTTAATCCAAGCCCACTGAGCGCGCTGTTCAGGGAAAATACCAAGGTGACCGAAGTCGGTCCCAGAGAGACGGAACTTCGTCCCATCGACATCAATTGCCCACTCCTTCGGCAAACGATTGCGCCCATGCCAATGATTTCCCTCCTCACGATCAAAGGAGGCGTCAGCCTTCTTCCACAAGGCGGGACGTTGCTTCTGCCAAACTGCTTGGGCGCAGGGACGATCCAATACCAAGTCGCCGAAGCGTTCTAACTTCGCACCATTGCCACTGTCGAGGAGTTCGTAATCATTCATTGTCAATCTTCCAAAAAAATTAAGAGGCCGAAGTAGAGAGTTGCGCAAATAAAGCCTTCGCCGCAATCGCCTCTGCCGCCTTTCGCGTGGCGCCAGTCCCTTCCGCAGTGTGCCCTGCCAACGTCACAGACGCGCGGAACGTCGGCGCATGATCTGGACCGGAACGTTCCAATAAGGTATAGACTGGCTCGGTCTGATAGTGTTGTTGTGCGAATTGTTGCAGTTCACCCTTAGGATTATCCGAGACACCTGTACAGTGGGCGACGCTCTGGAAATCCGCTTCCGAAAAGAGCAGTTCAAAGAACACCTCTGCCGCAGGAAGTCCGCCATCCAACCACGCCGCGCCAATCAAGGCCTCAATCGCATCGACCTCGGCCTTGGGCTTCCACGTTTTGTGTTGGTTAAAACGTTCCAACCCCTCGCGAAAGGCGGCGCCGAGTTTCGGCACGCGCTCCAATAACCCACGCCCTGAGACGAGGTGCAACCGCATATCGGTGAGCACCCCTTCACTTGCATCAGGGTAACGACGATAGAGCGCATCAGAGATAAGCAACTCTAAAACGGCATCACCCAAATACTCAAGGCGTTGGTTATCCGGTTCCTGACGATTAGGCGCAGGCACCGTAAGCGCGGTCTTCAACAGCGCGTAATCTTTAAACGTATAAGGGAATTCTGCTTTACGCACGATTACTTTTTCTGAATAACGCCAGTGGCCATCTTCAAAACAGAGGCGATGTCTGCAAGATTGGAGGGCAATACCATGGTGGTGCCTTCCTTCGCCAACTTACCAAATTCAGCGATGTACTGTTCGGCCAAGCGCAAGTTCACTGCATCCGAACCGCCCTCATTCTGGCTAATCGACTCTGCAATGGCGGTAAGGCCTTCTGCAGTAGCCTTCGCCACGAGCAAGATTTCCTGAGAGCGACCTTCTGCCTCATTGATGCGACGCAACTTTTCACCTTCAGACTTGGCGATTGCTTCCTGCTTTTCACCCTCTGCACGGTTGATGCGAGCCTGACGTTCACCTTCAGATTCAGCAATCATTGCACGCTTTTCACGTTCGGCGCGCATTTGCTTTTCCATGGCGTCACGAATGGTTTGAGGCGGCGTAATCGACTTGATTTCATAACGCGTCACCTTGATGCCCCAAGGATCAGAAGCCTTATCCACTGCGCCGCAAATGGCCGCATTGATGGATTCACGCACTTCAAAGATTTCATCGAGGTCCAACTTACCGATTTCCGAACGCATCGTGGTCTGCGCCAACTGCGTAGAAGCCCAGAGGTAGTTGTCAATGCCGTAGGACGCCTTTGCAGGATCCATCACCTGAAGATAGAGAATACCGTCGACATCCACCGTGATGTTATCCTTCGTGATGCACTGCTGCGGCGGCACGTCAATCGGGGTTTCCTTCAACGTGCGACGATACGCCACGCGATCCAAGAAGGGAATCAAGATGTGGAAACCAGCTTCCAACGTAGACGAATAGCGACCGAGACGTTCCACAATGTATGCTTGGCGCTGCGGCACGATGACTGCAGTCTTGAACAACGTCACCAAAACGGCAATCACAATAATCAACAAGATAATTAACTCTGGCATAACCAACTCCTTTTTTAACGAATTAAGAAATGAACAATAAAATGACTTACTCTACCGTGAGCGTAATGTTATCACGGGAAATCACCTTCACCGATTCCCCTGCGGCAATGGGACGATTCGCCACCGCTTTCCAATCCGCACCATGGACTTCCACGCGACCCGGTTGGGGCGGGTTAATCGCAGCCGTCACCACGACCACACTACCGACAATGCCATCATCATCCGCATCACCGTGGGAAAGCTCCAGTTTACCATGCAGTGCCGTCTTAAAGAAACGACGCCCCAACACCAGCGAAAGCACCGATGCGATCACGAAGACCCATCCTTGCGCTGCCAGTGATGCGTCCGTAAAGAAGGCCACTGCAGATGCCGCCAATGCACCCACGCCAAAGAAGATAATCACGAACCCAGGAATCACAAATTCTGAGACAATCAAAACAATCGCACTAATCAACCAAATGGTTGCCATATTCATTTACGACCTCCTTCATCTTGAGCAAACTGCAGACACCTCTGCAAACATTAAGTATTATACCTTAAATAAAAGATAATTGACCAATTATTTCCACACATTCTTTTCGCTTTCACGATAGAAGGCCCCACTTTCACCTCGTTCAATTGGGAATCTCTCCTTCGAAAAAAAGCGAACGGCGCGGAAGTCCACGCCGTTCGATTATCAAACTTTCGTTGCTTAAAGCTTACTTTGCTTCTGCAGCGAAGTTGATCGGGCTAAAGTACTTCGGCACGTGGAAGTTCAGCTCGGGGCTCTGAGGCAAGAGGGTACCCCAGTGCGGACGGCTCGAGCAGTCAGCGCACTTGCAGAAGTTGCCCTGCCAGGTCTGACCAGAGAGGTCGCCGAGCGGGCCAAAGATGCCTTCCAAGTAGGTGCGGGGCACGCGAACAATCATCCACCAATTCGTTGCTTCATCGGTTTCAGGGTCAATCACCTGAGGCAAGTTACCCTTAGCGGTGAGCTTACGGATGGCATCCTTCGAGATGTATTCGAAGTCTGCGAAGCCGCCCGGTGCACGGGTCCAGTTACGAATGTGCGAGGAGTGAATGCACCCGCCAGCATTGATTTCAAGGTTGATGTAACCCTTTTCAATCTTCAACGGCTGGAGGAATGCTTCCACGCAAGCATCTTCACACACCATGGAGTTGATGGCCGTGTGAGCGATGCGCACATAACGATCTTCAACCTGCCAGCAGATCATGATGTCATTGCCGTCATGAAGTGCCTTAACGGTCGTCTTCGGGTGATGTTCGGAGCTCTTTTCATGCCAGTAGGCATATTCTCCGGCTTCAGCCTTCTGCCAAATCGGATCTTCGGGATCGAAGTCCGGCAGACGAGTCACTTTGTTGATGGTGTATTCAGTGAGCATTGTGCATCTCCTTAATTAATCGAAAACGTTAGGATAATCATTACCAGGATTCAGATAATAGTCGCTGCATCCGTAGAACTGGTCGGAGTCACCGACGGCATTCTTCAAACGGAAGAGCTCATCCTTCAACGCCGCCACAACCTTGCGATACGCGGGATCGTTGTAGAGATTGACCAATTCTTCTGGATCCTTTTCCAGATCGAAGAGTTCCCACTCGCCGACCTTGTAGTAAGAAATCAGTTTGTAACGCTTTGTGCGCACGCCGTAGTGTGCAGGTGTAGCGTGTTCACCGCCTTGGATGTAGTAGCGGTAGTAGAAGCTCTTGCGCCAATCCTTCGGGGTGCCCGTGGTCAAATTCGGCAAGAAGCTACGACCCTGCCATTCAGGATTGGCGGGGACGCCACCTGCATCAGCAAAGAATGCCGCAAAGTCAACATTAGTAATCAAGTCTTCATTCACGCTACCGGGCTTAATCGCCGCAGGCCAACGCACCAAGAAGGGCATGCGCAACGATTCTTCCATCATGAAGCGCTTGTCATAGAGACCATGGTCGCCGAGGAAGAAGCCTTGGTCAGCCGTGTAAATCACGATGGTATCCTGATCAATGCCCTTTTCCTTCAGGTAGTTCAACATGTCATTGACGCTGTCATCCACGCTCTGGACGCACCCCAAGTAGTCCTGCATGTAGCGCAGGTACGAGAGTTTAATGCGTTCACGGCGACGACGTTCGCGTTCTGCAGGAGCAAGCGACTGATTATCGCGGATTTCCTTCGGCCAACGGTTCGAGGATTCGCCCGTCTTGTACTGCTGAGGATCCACGCCCGGGAATTGACCGCCTTCAGAGAAGTATTCGGTCAACTTCAAGTCCGCTTCAATGCGCATGTGATGTTCCAGCGTCATTGCGGTTTGCTTGATGGGGGTCGCACGGCCCTTGTAGTCATCAAAAATCGTATCGGGAAGCGGGAAATCTTCCAACGTCTTTGCGCGGAATTCCTTGCGGTAGTGCGGCGCAGGCAACCAGTTACGGTGCGGCGCCTTGTGCAACATCATCACGCAGAAGGGCTTATCCTGTTCAATTGCCTCATCAATGACACACTTCGTCACCTTCGTGAGGTTTTCGGTGGCATACTCGCCCTTGAAGTCCAAGCGCTGGCCATTCAACTTGCCGCCCGTACCCTGAGGACACTTTTCTGCCTTCGTGAAGAAGAAGGGATCAAAGTAATTTCCCTGCCCCTGATAAATTGCCCAACAGTCCCAGTCGGTATCACGCACCGTGTGCGGGCCACCCATGTGCCACTTACCCAAGACTGCGGTGTAGTAACCTGCCTCGCGCATCGTACCACCGACCGTCTTGATTTTGTTCGAAATATCATTGAAGACCGGCACCCCATTCTTGCAGCTGTACATACCCGAAAGGATGCAAGCGCGAGAGGGCGTGCAGATGGAGTTGGTCACGAAGACGTCCTTACAAAGAACACCTTCTGTCGCCAAACGGTCAATGCCCGGCGTCTTATTGATGCGCGAACCATATGCACTAATTGCGTGTGCGGCATGGTCATCGGTCATAATGAAGAGGATGTTCGGGCGCTTCTTGCCAGAAGCGAGCGACGTCGCAGCAGTGAGCGTACCGCCCATCGCGCCCGCGGCCAAACCCAGGCCCGCCGCCTTTAAAAATGCTCTACGATTCGTCATGTCGTTCTTTTTCCTAATTGTAATGCCAATGAAGGCAAAACGCTAACCTAAATAATAATAGCAAAACGAGCGCAAGATTAAAATGCCTAATCCGCTTTTTTCATCCCTGTAGACAACTTTTATGGCAGACTTCCATCCAAAAGGTCGCACAATTGCGTAAAGGTGTCGGTCAAATTGTCCAATTTTAGAATTGCTCGTCGGTCTAATTGCGTGGGTGATTCATTCACAATCACCACGCGCGCACCACAGCGATAGGCCTCTTCTGGAAGTGCCGCAGCAGGATAAACCGTTAGCGAACTGCCCAAAACAACCATCAAATCTGCCTCTTGGCAGGCCCGTACTGCCTGTGAAAAGACCGCTTCTGGAAGGTTTTCGCCGTAAAAGACAATGTCAGGCTTAAAGACACCACCGCAGGAGCACATCGGCACTTCTCCCGCATGAACGATGGGTACGACTTCGTCATAACTCATCTTCGCGCCACACCGCTGGCAATGATGCCACGAAGGCGACCCATGCACCTCAAAGACATTGCGCGAACCCGCGAGTGTGTGCAGACGGTCAATGTTCTGCGTAACCACTGCCTTCACCAAACCAGAGCGCTCCAATCGCGCCAAAACATTATGCACTGTACAGGGTTGGAAGGCTTCAAGATCATAGACAAAATCCTTGGCCCACGCGTAGAACAAGGAGGGGTCGGAATTAAACAAGTCAATCCCAAAGAGCTCTTCTACGCGATAACCATGAAAGGTGTCATTGTGAATGCCATTCTTTCCACGAAAGTCACGGATGCCACTCGCGGTCGAAACGCCCGCACCAGTAAAGACAACGGTATTGGTTGAGGAGAGAATCAAATCATGAAGTTCGCCAACGAGATTCATTTCAACTTCCTTTCTGACTCATGTTCACGCACGAACACCCGATGGGTCACCCCACGCAAGGTCTCATACACGCCGACATACACCGATTGGGTCGTCACAATAAAGCGTTTCCCCTGCCCTCGTGCAGTCACAGTGGGCGACGTGACCACCACCGCCGCCAATGCAAAGAGAAGATTAGCCACCACAATAAACCACCACGAAAAGAAGCGTCCGTACTCATGCGTATCGGGTTGGGAGACCGAGAACAAAGCATTCGCGGTGTACCACACATGAAAGGTGGCTAATACGCCAAAGAGCCCCGCCCACACTTCAAAGGGAAGCACCCCTGGCACAAAGTACTGCAAAATGCCATAAATCAACACCGCTATCAATAAGTAAAAGGGCACACAGTATGGCGCTAAGGTGATTAAGAGGTTGCTTTTGGAGAGTTGTACAAAGCCGCCCGTTGTCTTAATGCTCACCTTGTACACCTTTGAGAAGCAACACAATCCTGCCACCGCGTGCGTCATCTCGTGAGCGAAGATATACACCACCTGAAGGGCGCTCCCTTTCCAAATATAGAGCAAGGTCATCGCCACACATCCTGCGATGAAACAAACCCGTCCACGGGAGAAAAAGGGTGCATTTAAGGTGTCAATTGCGAGCGCTTCAAGGAGGCACCGCACAAGCACCCAAACCAAGGGCACCCCGATTATCGCCACCAAAAACAAAAATGCCTTTTTCATTGATTACGCATGCTTAAATGAAAACGTCTCCGAGTTCGTCGCTAACCTGCTCGCACCCGAAGACGTTTCTCTGCACCTTTCGCAACTTATTCCTCTGCAGGCGCCTCTTCGCTGACACTGGCCAATGCTTCAAAGCGCGTCTTTGTGCCAGGCAAGCTCTCTGCCAATTCGCGACATTTGGCCACCGCATCGCGCAAGGTTTTAGACTTCTGCACGGTTGCCGCGCCAAAGTAACGCATCACAAAGAGATACGCACCCACGGCGAGATCGGCACGATCTGAATGACGGAGCGAGCGCGCCCCTGCGTCATCAATAATCGTGCTCTGCAACATTCGGAAGGCGAGATTCTGCTGATTTGCGACAAACTTGGCCCACGGCACCTGTTGGTTATTCACCGTCACCGCATCGGCGGTGGCCGCAGTAATGCCCATCTGCTTGAAGCGGCCCTCCTTGATTGCCGTCATCCAGAAGGTCTTCAACGTCTGGAATGCGTCAATGCGATCCGCCACTTTCGTTGAAGCCGCCTTTGCTTCAGCGCTCTTCAGACGTGCCTGACGGGTTTTAAAGAGTTCCTGAGCCTTCTCTGGCATAAAGCTATCCAAATCCCCTGCGACGGCCACTTCAATCGTTGCCACCGAGGCGACTTCTTCTTCAATTTCACGCTTAGCGGCTTCCGCGGCGAGGCGTTCACGTTCGGCAATGCGCGCCTTACGTTCCTCTTCCTGACGAGCAGCCACGGCCGCTTCCATCTCAGAACGAGCCTTAGCCACCACCTTCTGCCAATTCTTTTCAGCGTTTGCCACCGCCTTCTGGTTCGCCGCAAAGGCCTTCACTTCGGGCAGTGCCTCATGTGCTTCAATTGCCTTCGTCGCTTCTGTAAGAGCGGCGGTGCCATCTTCAGCATTGGCCTGCAGGTCATTGAGGGTGGTTCGCACGGTTTCCTTTGCGGTGACCACGCCATTCATGGCCTCAACCTTCGCCAACAAATCCTGCACATCGCGCAACATCTCTGTCGGCGCTTCGCCTTCTTGACGGGTCAACCACGAGGTGTTTTCGGGCAAAACGGCACGTTCAGCGCGCTTGACCATGCGCTTCACCTGTGCATCTGCAGTCTTCGCCGCGGACTTGGCATCCACGTAGGATTGTTCAAATTGTTTAACCAATTCACCCAACGCCTTCAAGTCTGCTGCGGCCTGTGCCACTGCGGGATCCACCGCCACCACTGGTTGTTCCGAAGGCTTCGCGCCAGGTTGCTTCTTACCCGCATTCACGAGCAACAAAATGATGATCGTGAGCACAATCAAGACGCCCACACCAATGCCCGCGCCAATTCCAATGACTGCGCCCTTGCTCAAGCCCTTCTTCTTGGGGAAGAGGGAGGCATTGGGATTTTCCACAGAGGGCATCGGACGCGAAGGCACCGAAATGGTGGCGCCCGACTTCGGCTTCGCCGACTTCAACATCACGCGCTTGCCGCCCTTGCCAGAACCTACCTCTTTCGCGATATCGGCCAACAAGGAATCGTAGTTGGGATAACGACGCATCGGCTCAGCTTCGAGCATGCGCATCACGATTTTTGCAATGTTTTCTGGGCAGCTCGGCGCCACTTCTTGCAAGGGGCGAGCAGGTCCCACCAAGCGCGCCTTCATCACATCAACTGCGGTCTCACCCTCAAAGGGCGGCACACCGGCGATGGCGTGATAAAGCGTTGCACCAAGCGAATAGATATCCGCACGCAAGTCCACCTTCTGACGGCGCAACGTTTCCGGCGCGATGTAGTAAGGCGTACCCCACACTTCGTTGTTCGCCGCCGCCTTTGCACCCGCCAAGGCCGCAATGCCGAAGTCGGCGAGCTTTGCCTCGCGTGCTTCGTTGATCAAAATATTCTCAGGCTTCACGTCCCCATGGACCAAGCCCTGCTCCGCTGCCGCCTTCAAGCCCTGCGCAATCTGCCGACCGATGGACATCACCGTGTGTGCATTCACGGGACCATCCTTCATCATCTTGTCCAGGGCATCCGGTTGCACCAATTCCATCACCAAATAGGGTTGGCCCTCGCTTTCACCGAAGGCATACACACCCACAATGTTCGAGCTATTCAAACGGGCCGCCGACTGCGCTTCACGCTTAAAACTTTCAATGAAGGTAGGGTCTTCTTCTGCCTTATCGCGCAAAATCACCTTCACCGCGATTTTACGTTGCAACCCCGTATCAATGCCTTCATACACTGCGCCCATGCCACCGGCACCAATCAGACGTAGGAGATGATACTGCCCCAAGCGTCCAGGCACCATCACCTGCTTACCACAGGTAGGACAAGTCACCTGCGAAAGCGGCGCTCCTGCCACGGTTAAATCGGCACCACATTCAGGGCACTTCGGCGTTTCCAATGCTTGGGCTACAATTCCGGTCGCAATCATACTTCTTCCCTATTCTCAAGCAAAACGTTCGCGCAATAGCTGAACAGCCTGTTCCAAAAGTGTTTCATTAATCTCGTGGACTTCCGTTTTATTCCCCAAGCCCTGCGGTAAGGTCACGCAGAGTTCGCCGCCCAGGTGTTCACGGAATTGACGCAGACCTTCGACAATCGCCAACTTTCCATCCGTCGAGCGCAACGTCAATTCGTCGCACCACACGCGCAGTCCGCACTCACGCAAGATGGAAATCACACGCGTCGCCTCCATCCCAGAGACGAGTCCGAGCAACGAAGCATAGAGCATATCTAACGCAATGCCAATCGCCACCGCCTCCCCGTGCGAGAGTTGCCAACACGTAATCGATTCCAAGCGGTGCGCACTCCAGTGACCAAAGTCCAACGGACGCGCCGAACCACGTTCAAAGGGATCGCCCCCATAGGCAATGTGCATCAGATGAAGTTCTGCCGTACGTTCGACCAACTTCTCCATCGCGTCCAAATCACGCATCCGCAGCGCATCCGTGTGTTCCTGAATCCACTGCAAAAAGGCAGCATCCTTAATCGTTGCCACCTTCACCGCTTCAGAGATACCATTTCGCCAATCTTGGTCAGAGAGCGTGGTCAAAAGAGAAACATCGTTAATCACCGCATAGGGTGGAGCAAAGGTGCCTAAGAAATTCTTGCCCGACGCATAGTCAATGCCATTCTTAACGCCAATGCCCGCATCAGCCTGCGAAAGCGTGGTGCTATTAATGCGAATCAACCGGCATCCGCGGTGAATAATCGTGGCAGCATAACCCACCGTGTCCTGCACCGCACCACCGCCGATGGCAATAAACGTATCCTTACGACCAAAGTGCGTTTGGTAAGCCAACTTCACCAAACGTTCGACCGCCGTGTCCTGCTTCTTCGCAAACTCGCCCCCTGGAATACTCTCAATGGGCGCCGCCAACGAAATCTCTGGCGCATTCGCCATCACCCACGCAGTAATCTTCTTCGTGAGATCTGGTTGCGCCTCTTCCAAGCCACGATCTAAGACAATCAACACGCGATGCGGCGAAACATCTGTCACGTCACGCAAAATCGCACGCGTCAAAACATCACACTCCGCAGAAAAAACATCCCTGCAGAAGGTCACCGGATATTGATACGCCACCGTAAAGCGTTGCTCAAACGTTTTCATTACACCTACAGTATAGCAAGAAAAACGCGCCCGCGCTACATTAATTAAGAAAAGAAAAGAGTGTAAACAAAATTCCTCACCCTCTTCCGAAACCACGGGGGTGTTCCCCGTGCCTATGGCAGGGGCGCATTTGCGGAGGAGCCCCCGTCGTTTGGTGTGTCACAGTCCCCCAGCGGCCTGCTTCTGCACCCTTGTGACAGTCAAGCGTAGGCTGGCTACGCGGCTCACTTCTGCCCTCTCCCCTCTTCCCTCATGCGCAGCATGTGTCAGAAGGAGCGTAAAGCACTCCGTCCGTTCATCGGCACAACCGTGGTGAGACACTTTAAAAACACATTCCGAATGCCTCCTCTCCACACACACTTTCAGTGTAGCAAAACCGATCCAAGTCGTCAAGTCAGCTTAGCCGAGTCAGCTAAAATCCCGCGAAAAACAGGCGACTTTACCAAGGGAAAATGGGCGACTTTGCCTACCCAATTTCGCCCATTTTGCCTACCCAATTTCGCCTGTTTCCCGACTCAATTTCGCCCATATTGACCCGAAATCCCTTTAGCATTTCCCCAAAAAGGCACAAATTGTTGATAACTTTTCTACCACCCTTGGCCCAAAATTTCGCAAGGAAGCCGCTGTAGCGGAGTTAATTTCACCCTATTTTCGTCTTATCTCTTTATTTTTCAAGTAGTTATGCACTTTTAACATCCCATACCTTTTCACCTTAAAAACCTCCCCCTCACCGCTCCTTTTCCTCAAGAACGGCGTCAAAAAACCTGATTTGTTGATAACTTGTTGATAACTCAAAAAAGTTTTCAACAGGCGAAAATTCGCCAAATTTTCCCCAAAAGCGCCCCACCTGCGTAAGGGATTTTGAAGGGATAAAAGGGATAGAAGCGATAAAAGCGATGAAAGGGATAGAGGGATAGAGGGATTTTGAAGAGATAAAAGAGATAGAAGGGATAGAGAGGATAATGTGGGGGGCGACGCCGCCCCCACACCCCTGCGGCAGGACTGAGTCCTGCACGCTACGCATCCTGACGGATGCTTTTACTGGTGCTCACAAGAAGAAAAGCGAGAAAGAAAGGCAAGGATGCGAGGGGTGTTCCCCGTGCCTTCGGCAGGGGCGCATTTGCGGGGAGCGCAGCGTCCCCGTCGTTTGGTGTCTCTCGGGACTGCGGGTGACTAAAGAAAGGGCCCATGGGGAGAGGCGGGAATGGCAGACTACGGCCTGCCGATCAGATGGGTGCACGGCTGACGCCTGCATTAGCCGATCAGATAGGTGAGTGGCTTTCGCGTGCATTATAGGATACGCACGCGCGAAATTTTTAAGGTGTTTTTTCGTGCATACGTGCGCAAAAAGATTTATACTGTTTTCGTCTCACGTAATCTTTGGACAATTTTAAGGAGGTTTCTTTTATGAAACGACTCGCGTGCACACTCTTTGTTGGGCTCTTTTCAACTTTCCTTTTTGCGGGGAGTGGAGAGCAGCAAGCGGCGCGTCAGGCCCGAAGTGTCCATCTTCAGTATCGTGGATGGAAGGGGCCTGCCAAGGTGTTTTATCTTGAAACCACCCCTGAACAATCTGCCCCTGGCACCTACTTTAGCATGATCGGCTTTGACGTTGGGTACTGCGGCTTTCAGGAGTTGCCCGGGGGTGAGCACATCGCAATCTTCTCCGTTTGGGAACCCAGCAACCCCCACGATTATTCGGCCAACCCCAATGCCGTCAAGGAAGCAATCCGCACCAAGGCGCTCTACCATGGCAAAAATGTGCATGTGCAACGTTTTGGTGGCGAAGGCACGGGTGGCAAGTCTATGATGCCGTATCAGTGGGAACTCAATGAGACTGTTCACATGGCGATCTCCGTTGAACCCCATGGCCCAGATCGTACGGCATATACCTGCTGGGTGTGGGATGACGTACAACGCGGTTGGTTCCGCATGGCGACCTTCTCCACCCTCTGCGCCAATGGCAATCCGGTATTAACCTCGCCCTACTCCTTCGTTGAAGATTTCCGTCGCAACGTCAAGAGCAAGGAACTCGTCCGCAAGGCACGCTTCAGCCGTCTGTGGGCCTTTGACGGCTCCAATTGGACCAGCTCTCCCGAGGCAGCCTTCACGGCAGATAACAACACCCTCACCACCATTGATGCGGGTCCTACTGAAGACGGTTTCTGGTTGGCCACAGGGGGCGACACCACCAATGTCACCACCAAGCTCTGGGGCACCATCAAACTCGCTAACGCACCGATTGAATCTGCCGAACGCAACACCCGCCTAACCACACTTATTGAAGCAATCCGCGCAGTACCGCCTACTCCCGAAACTCCAGCAGCTGAAGCGGCTTCCGAAGCACAGCCTGCCCCTGAAGCCAAAAAGCAGAAGCGCCTCCGGAGGCCCCGCTTGCACCGGAAGCACCAAAAAGCTGAAGCGGCTCCCGAAGCCCAGCCTGCTCCCGAAGCACCAAAAGCGGAAGTAGCTCCTGAAGCAGAGCCTACGCCCGAAGCACCCAAGGCAGATGCTGCGCCCTAATTTCCACATTGACTATACTTGATTGACTTTACTTGCGGCTTTAATTTCTCCCTATGCGCATTGCTTTTATCGCAGACGTCCATGCCAATTTGCCAGCATTAGAGGCAGTTATCTCTGATGCGCGCGAACACGGTGCCACGCATCTCCTTTGCCTTGGCGACGTGGTGGGCTACGGCCCGCAACCGGCAGAGACGTTGGCACGCATCCGAAAGGTGGCCTCTGGCGTTATCCTTGGCAACCACGATGCGGCGGCGGCCGAACTCCTTGACCTTCAATTCTTCAATCCCTTTGCCAAAGAGACGGCTGAGCGTGCCATCCTCGCCTTAGATGACGAAGCCAAGGACTATCTTCGTTCCTTACCCAGCATGCTGGAGGTGAAGAACATCGCCTGTGCACATAGTTGCTTTGATGCACCCGAGACCTACCGCTATTTGGAAACGAAGGAAGATGCGGAGCGTAGCCTCAAAGCGATGCCAGGCTTCACCCTCTTAGTCGTGGGCCACACGCACATCCCCTGTCTCTTTGAACAAGAATCAGCAGATGCACCCGTACGAAAACTGCCGCCCGAAAATCTACAGTTGCGCCCAGGCCACCGCTATGTCGTCAATCCTGGCAGCGTTGGCTTCCCGCGCACGGACACCCTCACGGCAGACTACATCATCTACGATACATTGATGCGCCGCATCACCTTCCGTTCGGTCGTCTACGATTTAACACCCTACCGTTTAGCCCTCGTTCGCAATGGCTACAATCCACTGAACTATTGGTTCCTCAGCCCCTCGGCAAGAAAGCGTCAAACCGAATTAGCACTGCGCAATCCAGTGCAGCCCACGCGTTCACCACTCGCGGAAAACTCCCCCTTCCGCCCGGTCAAAAAACACCACTCTACAAAGATTACCTTCTGGGTCTGCGTGGTCTTGTTCCTCGCAATGTTCTTTACCTCAATCTTCTTGCAAACGCGCACAGAACCCGTGGTCACGAACACCCCTGCGGAAACCTACTACAACCCCGCCAACCTCCTTGCGCCCCTGCAACGATGGACCTTACCCGAGGGCGCGCTTGCGGCCACCGACGCCTCCACCAATCAAGTAGAACTCCTGCCCAATGGCTCCGAACCGCGCCATCTGACATTGCTCTCCCCCATGATTCCTGTGCCCGAAAACAGCAAACGGTTACGCTTCTCCTTTAAGACCTTTGCCACGGCGCAGAGCAAGGAAAACTTCTCGGTCTACGCAGAATTTATTGACTCCAATGGCAACCGCCGTCGCGATCGCGTACACGCCTACAAACGTATCGGGCCCCAGTCCTTCGGCATAAAAATTCCTAAAGGCGCAGAAGCACTTCAAATGCAGTTCAACTTTGAAGTCAAGCATCCCTTGAAATTACAAAACCCAGAATTGGAGGTCAGCGAAAAATGACCCCCTGGCAAGCAACGCCTCCGCTTAACCTACAACAGACCGACGTGTGCATCACGGCCGGCGACTGTCAGGTCGGCTTCCGTGTCACAATCCCCGCCATTCTCAATTGGCTCCAAGAGGCGGCTGGCAACCACGCAGACGCGCTCGGCGTAGGGATTCAAACCCTGCAAGCACAAGGGCTCACATGGATGTTGGGGCGCGTCAGTCTGCGCCTCCACCGCGCCCCCGTGTGGGGCGATCGCCTCACCTTGGCCACGTGGCCCAGTGGCATCCGCGGACGCTTGGTGGCCGAACGTCAATTTGGGATAGTCAACGCCGCAGGCGAACTGCTCATGGAAGCCTCCAGCGAATGGCTCTGCGTCAACCTCGCCACAGGCAAACTTGCCCCTCTGCCTGAAGCCGTCAAGGCGTTAGCCGCACCCGAAACGGTAGCCTTTCATCTCTGCGCTGGTAAATTTCCCACACCTCCCGCATCAACGCCGCCCTCAAATACCGTCACGATTACCGCACGAAAAGCGGAGATTGATGCCAATCTTCACGTGAACAATGTGCATCTGGCGGCATGGTTGCGCGAGCCCTTACCCGATGAGCGCTTCTTCCAAGAGACGCCCACCACCTTTGACATTGAATACAAGCGTCCAGCACACGCCGGTGACATCGTCACTGCGGCACTTTGGCCGCTCACAGAAAACACCTACCTTCATCATCTTCTCACCCCCGACGGGGCGCTCCTTGCGCGCGCTCAGTCCACCTACACCCCTGTGAATCCATAACAATGAAATCCCTTCCACTCGTTCTCTCTGCCCTCCTTCCAATGGCCACCTTAATTGCAAAACCGGCCCAACATCCCACCTATGAACCTGATGGCGCGCCCCTCGGCAAACCCGTCGCCACCGTCACTGCGCAAGGAACTCGTCTGATTCCCGTTTCAATGCGCCAACGCTTCAATCGCGACGTCCTCTCGGGCCTCCCCCAACGCGCCACCGCGATTGTTCTGCGCGGATGGAAGGGAGAAACCGTGCAGACGCAGGTATTGGTTGAAACCCCTGAAGGCATTCAAACCCTCTCGGCAAAGAGTCGCAAGGGCACCTTTGAGGTGCATCCTGTGCGTTACACCACCGGCAATGGTGTCCTCTTGCCTGATATCATTGACCACTTTGATGAACAAACCTTTAAGGGCGTCGTCCGACCACTCTTGCTCTCTTGCACGATTCCGCTTGATGCAAAGACGGCACAGAGCGACATCCTTGAGGTCAAAGTTAATGAGACGACCTTAACCTTGCCTGTGACCATCCTCTCCGCAGGCGCGACCCTCCCTGCGCCTGAGCACTGGGCCTTTCACCTTGACCTCTGGCAACACCCCGACGCTGCGGCACGTTGGCACGATGTGCCGATGTGGTCGGAAGAACACCTCGCTGTCCTCGCACCGCAATTGCGTTACCTCGCCAATATGGGCCAGAAGACCATCACCTGCACATTGGTTGACGAAGCATGGCAGGGGCAGACCTATGACCACTTCCGTTCGATGATCCAGGTCACAAAGACCGCCGAAGGGACATGGGCCTACGACTTCTCCGCCTTTGATACATGGGCGACCTTCGCGCTCAAATTCTTCAAGCAGAACCAAGCAACGCTCAACTGTTACACGATGATTCCGTGGTCGCTCACCTTCCCCTACACCGATGCCGCTACAGGTGCCGTAGTTAAACCAAAATTAGTCCCTGGCACTCCCGAATACGAAGCCTTCTGGGGGCCCTACTTGACCGCCTTTGTGGCACACTTGAAGGAAAAGGGATGGTTGGACATTACGCGCATCGCAATGGATGAACGCCCCGACCACCTCTTGAAGCCTGCCTTGGAAATCGTGAGCAAGTATGCCCCCATGTTGAAGATCGTGGCTGCCTGTGACCATCCGAGCGCCATCAATCGCAACTTCCAAGACGTCTCTTATGCCTATGACCACTGCGAAAAACTCATCGCAGAACTGCCCGATCGTAAGGCACAAGGAAAGACGACCACCTTCTACACCTGTCTGCACCCCTTACGTCCCAACACCTTGATGTACTCCGACTTGGCCGAATCGGAATGGATGATTCCCATGGCGGCACACTATGGTCTGGACGGGATGTTGCGTTGGGCCTTCCACTCTTGGGAAGAAAACCCCTTTATGTCAATGGACCACGTGCGCTTCCCCACGGGAGACACGGCAATGATGTACCCTGGCGATCGCGCCTCTTTGCGTTTGGCGGCAATTCGCAATGGCATTGAAACCTACGAAAAGATTCGCATCTTACGTGCCGAAGCGGCGCGCCAACAGAAGCCTGAAGCCCTTGCACCTTTGGAAAAGGCACTCGCTCAGTTTACCGTTGCGCGTGGTAAAGAGGCAGGCATTCACGAGGCCGACCTCATCGCCCTTGATACGGCACTCTATCAAGCCACCGAAGCACTTTTCCCCAATCAAACTCAAAAATAATTACTTTGCCCAAGGAGAAATACCATGTTGAAAAAGAATGACACCCCGAAAGCCGTTTATATCCCCAACGCGCGACTCATTGACCCCGCTTGTGATCGCGACGAAATGGGCGCCCTTTTCATTACTCCCGAAGGCAAGATTGCCCCTGTGCCCAACCCCTTGCCGCCCGCCTCTAAAATGACGGTCATTGACCGCCCTGGACTGACGGTGGTGCCTGGCCTCTGCGACGTCCACGTTCACTTCCGTGAACCAGGTTTGACCGAAGCCGAAGACCTCGTCTCGGGTAGCGCAGCGGCGGCAAATGGTGGCTTCACCCGCGTTGTCACCATGCCCAACACGAGCCCCGCCACCGATACGCCCGAGCTCGTGCGCCATATGCGTTCGGCGCAGACCTGCGTGAGCATTTATCCCTCGGCGTGTTGCACCGTGAGCCGTGCAGGCAAGGCATGTGGACCTTTGGAAGCCCTTGCCGAAGCGGGTGCCTCCTGCTTTACCGATGACGGCGCAATGGTCTCCAATCCCGAAGTCATGAAGGTCGTCATGCTCCGCGCCAAGAAGCTCGGCAAGGTCGTGATGGACCATGCCGTCCGTCCCGACATTCAGAATGGCGGCATCATTCGCGATTGTCCTGTGGCAAAGGAATTTGATTTACCCATCTTCCCCGCTGAGGCGGAAATTGAAGCGGTGCGAGATGACATTGCACGTTGCCGTGAGACGGGATGCGCGGTGCATATTCAGCACCTCTCCTGTGCAGGTAGTGTGGAACTCATTCGCGCCGCTCAGGCAGAAGGGCTCCCCGTCACTGCAGAAGTAACGCCCCATCACCTCGCCCTCGCCGCCGAAGATATCCCCGGCAATGATGGCAATTGGCGCATGAATCCGCCCCTCGGCACGCGTGAAGACGTGAAGGCATTGCGCGAAGGACTCTTAGATGGCACGCTCTCCCTCTTCGCCACCGACCACGCACCGCACACCCGCGCCTCCAAATCAAAGGGATTTAGAGCGGCCCCCTTCGGCATCATCGGCCTTGAAACGGCCGTGGGCGTCTCGTGGGATGTGATGGTTCGCCAATGTGGTATGGCGCCCCTCACATGGGCAAAGTACTGGATTACCAACCCCAATAACCTCATTGGCTTACCGCCTCCTACCCTCGCAGAAGGGGCAAAGGCAGAACTCGCCATCCTTGCACTGGATGACGAATGGACGGTAGACCCCGAAGCCTTCGCCAGTAAGTCCGCGGACACCCCGTGGGCAGGTGCCACCCTGCGTGGACGAGCCATCGCGACCTATCGTAAAGGGCGCCTGCGCCAACCGCGTCAAGCGTAAGGATTTTGGTGAATCCCCGCGTCTCGGTACTCATCGTTTCATGGAATCAGGCCGACCTTCTTGCGTCGTGCCTGACCTCCGTGCGCACCGCCCACCCGACGCTTCCCATCACGGTGGTCGACAATGGCTCTACCCCCGCGCTTCCCCCCGCACCTAACGTCACTTGGATTCGCAGCGAGACCAACCTCGGATTTGCGGGCGGCAACAATCTTGGTCTCTCGCAGTGTTCCGGAGATTACATCCTATTATTAAATAATGATGCCCTACTCCCAGGTCCACAACCCCTCCAGACACTCGTCCACTTTCTTGACACCCATCCGCACGTCGCCGTAGCCCAAGCAAAGCTCCGCCTGCCCGATGGCACATTAGACACCTGTGGCGAATTCTTGACCCCTCGTGGCGTGCTCTATCATCACGGCTATTGCCAACCAGATGGCGTGCATGCCGAAAGCGCCTTCCCCATCTACGCAGCAAAGGCAGCGTGTTGCCTCATTCGAAAGTCTGCCTTAGCCGACGTCGGCGGGCTCCTTTTCCGTGATGACTACTTCTGTTATGGCGAAGATCTTGAGCTCTGTCATCGGTTGTGGTTGGCCGGATATGAAGTTTGGTTTGTACCCACCGAACCCGTCTTGCACGCGGAGCGCGCCACCTCCAAAACCCTTCCCTCTCGCCTCGTTTGGCGTCACTACCTCTCGAATCTGCTCACCACGGCGTGTGACTATTGGTCCTGGCGCACTTGGTGTCGGCTCGGTCCAGGCTTCCTCCTTCTCCTCCTCTGCGGTAGCTTGCTTAAAGGCATTCTCCCACGACGCAAAAAGCGTCAGATTCACTTCACCCGAAAGTGCGCAGATTGCGATTTTTTACCGCGCGTAACCGTGCAAGTCCCGTGGCGTTATCTCATCGCCTGCCACCGCAGAGACTTCCGCAATACGTGCTTCCCATTGCCACAAGCGCCTAAAAACGAACGCGAAAACGGCAATTAAACCCACTCAAAATCCCCTTAATCAACAAAAAAATGCTGATTTAGGTCAGTTTTTTCATCTCGGTATTTGCGCTTCTCTCGCAAATATGGTAAATTGTTCTCAGTCTTAACCCTTTTTAAGGAGTGTTTTATGGCTTGGTTTACAAAGGCGCCTGAAGCGCCATTGCGCGTCCCGACCGAGGCGCTGTGGAATGTCTGCAAGAAGTGCGGTGCATACACGCCCAAAGACGAATACGAACAGAATCTCAAGGTTTGCCCTGCATGTGGCGCTCACGGTCGTCTCTCCGCTCGTGAACGTATTGCATTGTTGGCAGATAAGGATTCCTTTAAGGAAATCGCTGCCGATGTTATCGCAAACGACCCCTTGACCTTCAGCGACGCCTCTGGCGATTACGCAAGCAAGGTGAAGGGCACCCGCGAAAAGACCAAAATCGGCGAATCGATTGTCGTTGGTACCGCGAAGCTCGACAAGATCCCCGTGGTGCTCGGCGCAATGGACTTCCGCTTCATGGGTGGCTCGCTCGGTTCGGGTACTGGTGAACGTATCCTCCAGGCCGCAGAAACCGCACGTAAGCTCAAGTGCCCGCTCATCCTCTGCACCGCATCTGGTGGCGCTCGCATGCAGGAAGGCATTGTCTCCCTGATGCAGATGGCCAAGACTTGCGCAGCCATTCAGCGTCTGCGTGACGAAGGTCTGCTCTACGTCTCCGTGATGACCGACCCCACCACCGGTGGCGTCTCCGCATCCTACGCAATGGTGGGCGACCTCAACATCGCCGAACCCAAGACGCTCATCGGCTTCGCTGGTCGTCGCGTGATTGAAACCACCATCAAGCAGAAGCTGCCGCCCGAATTCCAGACCTCTGAATATCTGTTGGAACACGGCTTCCTTGATAAGATTGTCGCCCGTAAGGACCTCAAGGCCTTCCTCGCGAAGACCATCCGTCTCTTGACGGCAGCCAAGTAATAAAGGAGGAAGTTTTTTATGGCAACGAAGAAAACCCCCGCTAAGGCAGCCGCCAAGAAGCCCGCAGCCAAGAAGGCTCCTGCAAAGAGGCCTGCAGCTAAGAAGGCTCCTGCAAAGAAGCCCGAAGCTCCCGCAACTGATGCCGCTCCTGCAGAAGTGCTCACCAACCCCACTTGGGAAACCGTCCAGATTGCGCGTCACCCCGAACGCCCCCTCTTCACGGACTTCCTCAATGCTTGGGATCCGGATGCAATCGAATTGCACGGTGACCGCCTCGTCGCAGATGACCCTGCAATGTATGCAGGTCTCGCGAAGATTGGCGATGAACGCGTCGTAATCGTTGGCCACCGCAAGGGTCGCACCCCTGAAGAAAAGGTTGCCAACCGTTGGGGCATGGCCAATCCTGATGGCTATCGTAAGGCAATGCGTATCATGCGCATCGCTGAAAAGTTCCAGCTGCCCATCGTCGCGCTCGTCGATACGTCGGGCGCATTCCCTGGCCTTGACGCAGAAGAACGCGGTCAGGCTGAAGCAATCGCCAAGAACCTCGCTGACATGTCCGTGCTCAAGACCCCGATCGTGGTCGTGGTCACTGGTGAAGGTGGTTCGGGTGGTGCACTCGGTATCGCAGTTGGCGACCGCATCCTCATGCTTGAACACGCAGTTTACTCCGTGATCAGCCCTGAAGGTTGCGCCTCCATTCTCTGGCGTGATGGCAAGATGGCTCCTGTCGCCGCAGAAGCCCTCAAGATCACCTCCTCTTGGTTGAAGAAGCTCGGCATCGTGGATGACGTGATTCCCGAACCCAAGGGCGGCGCTCACACCGATCCTGCGAAGGCAATCGAAACGGTGAAGAAGGCAATTCTCGCCGCAATTAAAGAACTGAAGAAGGTGCCCATGGAGAAACTCGTAGACCAGCGCTACGCAAAGTTCGCCGCAATGGGTCGCTTCGGCAAGTAAGAAGCACTGCCATGGCTACTGCTCTGATTCTCTCAGACGGTAAACCTGGGCACGAAAATCAGTCCAAGGCTCTCGCGGAGGGCCTTGGACTTTCTTTTCGCATATTGCCCTGCGTCTATCGTAAAAAAGCGAAGAAAACGCTCTCCTATCTCTGTGACCGCCTCGGGCTCTCGCCCGACCTCGCAGGCATTCTGCCCGAAGCAGAGGCATTGATTGCCGCCGAACGCCCCGCGCTCCTCATCGGTACAGGCTCAAATACCTTCTATTCGCTCAAACTGTTGCGCAAGAAGTTCAACATTCCTTGCGTGGCCGTACTCACCCCTGGGGGTTATTCGCTCAATGGATTTGACGCCGTTCTTGCGCCCTCCTTTGACAATCCGCCCCATCGTGACAACGTAATTGCCGTCCCGACCAATCTCACCCCCGCTCGTCCTGACTTCTATCGCGAGCAGACCGACGCCTTTTTGGAACGCTATACGCCCAAAAATACGCGTGCGGTGGGCGTGATTATCGGTGGCAAGAATCCGATTGCCGATGTCACACCCGAATGGTTGAAGACGCAACTTGAGCAAATCTTTGCTGCCACCCCCGATTGTGAGCACTGGGTAACCACTTCACGTCGCACCTCACCAGAGGCTGATGCGGTTATCGATTCCTTCCCCTTCGATTATAGCCTCATCTTCTCGCGTGAGAAATTCAACCCCATCCCCGCCTTTGTGACGCGCTGCGAGCGCCTCTTTGTCTCCGCAGACTCCACAGGCATGCTCAGTGAAGCTGTCGCCGTTGGCTCGGCAAAGGTGGAAGTGCTTGATAATCTCACCGTGACGACTGGCAAGTTTGCGCGCTTCGTGGATATGCTCTGCACCGAGGGGTATGCCCACCGCTTTGATGGTTCGGCAGGCATTTCCGACCGAAAGGTGGACCTCGCGCCCGTCTTTGCCGACTTGAAGATTCGTCTCGGGCTCTAAACGCCAAGCTGCCTCCAAACACACCCTCAGGCATCTCTTTTCGGTGCCTGAGGTGTTTTTTTAGCAAAAGCACGGTCAGAATTATTGATTTTAGGATATGCCAAATGGCGTACTTATGCTACAATAAATACGGTATTACTCAAATCACGTTATCTTTTTCTTTAAGGAGTATCGATGAATACGATTGCGATCGGATGCGACCATGCAGGTGTTGCGCTGAAGGCTAAACTCGTGGATTATCTCAACAACCGCGGTTGCACCGTGATGGACGTGGGTTCTTTTGATGCGACTGCAGCAGATGACTACACCGACTTCGCGATTCAGGTGTGCGAAGCTGTTGTGGAAGGCAAGGCCGAACGTGGCGTCTTGCTCTGCTCGACGGGCATTGGTATGAGCATCGTGGCCAACCGTTTTACGGGCATTCGCGCCGCAATCGTGACCGATGAAGCCGTCGCAAAGCTCTCCCGCGAACACAATGACGCCAACATCGTGATCCTCTCTGCACGCGCTTTGAATGAAGAAGCCGCTCAGCGTGCGCTCGGTGTGTGGTTGGACACGCCCTTCTCCGAAGCAGAACGTCACGTGCGCCGTTTGGCAAAGTGCGACCGCGCAGGCCGTTTGGCAGAAGCCTCCCTCCTCGCAAAGGCCGACCCGGAAGTCCACGCCGCAGTGGTAGCGCAGATTGCACAGGAAGATGAAACCATCAACCTCATCGCCTCCGAAAACTACACTTCGGCCGCTGTCCGCGAAGCGCAGGGTTCGGTTTTGACTAATAAGTACGCAGAAGGTTATCCTGGCAAGCGCTGGTATTCGGGTTGCATCCCCGTGGACACGGTGGAACAGCTCGCCATTGAACGCGCCAAGAAGCTCTTCGGCGCAGAAGCAGCCAACGTTCAGCCGCACTGCGGTAGCGCCGCCAACATGGCCGTTTACTTCGCCATGCTCCAGCCGGGCGACACGATTCTCTCCATGAGCCTCGACCAGGGCGGCCACCTTAGCCACGGTTCGCCGGTGAACTTCTCGGGCAAGCTCTACAACATCGTCCCCTACACCGTCAATAAGGAAACCGAATGCCTTGACTATGATGAGATCGAACAGATCGCTGAAACGGTCAAGCCGCGCTTGATTCTCGCAGGCGCTTCGGCCTATCCGCGCACGATTGACTTTGCCCGCTTCCGTGCAATCGCCGACAAGGTGGGCGCTTACTTGATGGTGGATATGGCACACATCGCGGGCTTGATCGCGGGTGGCGTGCATCCCTCTCCCGTGCCCTATGCCGACTTCGTGACCACCACCACGCACAAGACCCTCCGTGGCCCGCGTGCAGGTCTCGTGCTCTGCAAGGAAAAGTACATCGCCGCCATCAACAAGAGCGTCTTCCCTGGCATCCAGGGTGGCCCGCTCGAAAACGTGATTGCCGCCAAGGCAGTCTGCTTCAACGAATGGCTCCATCGCGATGCGCGCGCTTATGCCTCCCAGATTGTGGCGAATACCAAGGCTCTCGCCGCTGTCTTGCAGGCGGAAGGTTTCCGTCTCGTCTCTGGTGGCACGGATAACCACCTCTTCCTCGTGGACGTGAAGGCTTCTGGCATCACCGGTAAGGTCGCCGCAGCCGCCCTCGATAACGCCGGCATCATCTGCAATAAGAACACGATTCCTTTCGACACCGAAAGCCCCTTCGTGACCTCTGGCATCCGCATCGGCACCGCCGCTGTCACCACGCGTGGCATGAAGGAAGCCGAAATGCAGCAGTTGGGCGCATGGATTGCCGCCATCCTCAAGGCTCCGGAAGACGAAGCCCTGCAGGCAACGGTCCGTGCAGAAGTCCGCAAGTTGGCCGCACTCTTCCCCGTTCCTTAAGCGAGTGACGTAATGGCCGCTCAAGACAAAGCGAATGTCATTCTCGTATCCGTCGCCATCGCCGTGGGCATGGCGATTGGATTCTACTCTGGTTATCTCGGTAAAGAAACCAAGCAACCAGGCGAAGCCATTCGCACCTCTGATGCGACCGGCCACTGGAAGCGTCATTCCGACCCCGCCTCCGACATCAATGCGGAGATTCTCACCAATACTCGCATCCGCTTAGTGATGCAGGCCATCCCCACATCAGCATTGCTCAATGCGGGCGTCTTGCCTGAATCGCTCGACACGCTCGTCGCAGATGGGCTGATTGGTAAGGATATCGTGCGTGATGGATGGGACCGACCGCTCGTCTATGAAGTGGATCATGAACGGGGCTCCTACACCATCCGCTCGTTGGGCTCAGATGGTGTCTCCTCGGAAGATGACATCCCCAAGCCTTAATCTTGTCACGACCGCGCGGCAACGCGCGGTTTTCCTTTAGACTCTGCCATGCGTAAACTGTTGGTTCTCAATGTTGCCGCGCTCGGTTATGACCTCTTGCAGGCACATGGCGTGACGCAATTAGCGGGGCTTCCCATTCGCCCGCTAACCACCGTTTTCCCCGCCGTCACGTGTACTGCGCAGGCCACGCTCCGCACTGCCGTCGCACCTGAGGTGCATGGCATGACGGCCAATGGCCTCTACTGCCCCGAAACGCGCCAGACCCACTTTTGGAATCAATCTGCCGCGCTTGTCAAAGGCGAACGCATTTGGCAGGATTTTCGCAAGAAGGGCGGACGCGTCGGGATGTACTTCTTCCAACAGTCCCTCGGCGAAAGCGTCGACGAGCTTCTCTCCCCCGCCCCCATCCACACCCATGGCGGTGGGATGATTATGGCGACCTATGCGCAGCCCGCCACGCTCTTCGGCGGCAAAAATCCCGTTCCTCTTTGGCGATATTGGGGGCCGCTCGCCTCAATTAAGGCAGGCCGTGGCATTGTACGTGCCCTCTGTGAACGTCTCAATCGTGGCGATGCACCCGAACTCCTCTTCGTCTATTTGCCCACGTTGGACTACGATTTGCAACGCTACGGCGCCCAAGCGCCCCACCGCAAAGTTACGCGCGCCGTCCATGAAGCCGTCCAACAAATCGAGACCTTGGCCGAAACGGCACGTCAGCAGGGATACGAACTCCTCATTTGCGGCGACTACGCCATTAGCGATGTCACTGGCAGCGCCTGCTTCCCCAATCGCCTCCTGCGCGAAGCAGGACTCTTTCAGACGCGCTCCGTGCGTGGGATGCTCTATCCCGACTTCCATCGTTCGGCAGCCTTTGCGCTCTGCGATCACCAAGTAGCCGTGTTGTATGCCACCGATTCCACCGCACGCAACACCGCAAGGCGCCTGATTGAATCTCTCCCCGAGGTGGATGCGTCCGCCACTCGCTGCTCCGAACACACGGTTACCTTCACCGCAAAACCTGGCTATTGGTTCGCCTATCCGTGGTGGGAAAAGACGTGCGAGGCTCCCGACTATGCCACACACGTTGACATCCACAATAAGCCCGGATTTGACCCTTGCGAACTCTTTTTCGGCAAAACGCCCTTCTCTTGCAGCACCGATGTGACCAAGGTCCGCGGCACGCATGGCAGAATTGACTTGCCAATTGCCTATGCCGCCACAATTGACCTAAGGGGCGAGACCTTACAAGCCGTTGCCTGTCACCTCCGCACATGGCTCTCTGCCTCCTCCTCAACACCCCCTGCTGAATAGCTTTCCCTTTCTTAAAACCGCATTTTATGGTATTCTAAAAGAGTATGAAACGCATTTTTCTGATTGGACTCACTCTACTCACCCTGCCCTTAATGGCCTTAAAGCCCGAAACGGAAACGCAGGCTAAGGCTGCGTTGAATCGTGGGTTTGAATGGTTGCGTGCGACCCAGTCCGCTGAGGGAAGTTGGTCTGATAAACGTTTTCCTGGCATGAGCGCACTTGCCCTGTGGGCAATGGCGAATGCAAAGGATGAAGCAAATGCTGAAGCGGCCAAAAAAGCCGAAGCCTATTTGGTGGCTTGTGCCCAACCCGATGGCGGCATTTACGTGCCGATTCCTGGTCGTCGTGGCGGCGGCTTGGGCAACTACAATACGTGTCTGTGCTTGACGGCATTGCATGCCGCAGGTGCAGGTGCCCGCCACACTTCTGTATTGCTCGCTGCACGTGCCTATATCGCCTCCACACAAATTGAAACGGAAGGTTTGCACGAGGGCGGATTCGGTTACGATAAGAAGAGTCCTCGCGAATATACCGACCTCAACAACACCCTTTATGCGCTTGATGCCATGCGCCTGACGCAAGACTTGGAAGAGAGTCGCCCCGCAGGTGAGAAGAAGGTCGACGTGAATTGGGACGCAGCGAAGCGTTATGTCCTCTCGATGCAACAAACCGATGGCGACGATGCCGGTGGTTTTGTCTATAATCGTGAAGTACCTCGCGCAAAGAATGGCGAAAAGGTGCCGCAATTAAAGGCGTATGGTTCCATGACTTACGCAGGTTTGCTGGCGATGCTTCACTGTGACCTCTCCCGCGATGATCCGCGCGTGCGCTCCGTTTATCAGTACATCGGCAAACATTGGACGCTCGAAGAAAACCCTGGCCAGGGCAATCAAGGCCTCTATTTCTACTATGACATCCTTGCACGCGCCTTGGATGCCGCCGCAATTGAAACCATCACCTTGGCAGATGGCACCTTGGTAGACTGGAAGGAAGCCCTCGCAGAAGCATTGATTCGTCGCCAACAGCCCAATGGCACTTGGGTCAATGAAAGCAATCGCTTCTGGGAAGCCGACCCCGCGCTCTCCACCAGTTACGCACTGCTCGCCTTAACGTTGATTTTGAACTAACGTGAATACGCAACTTCCCAATCTTGGCCTCATCAGCGTCCTGGGCAAGGGCGGCACCGCCACTGTCTATCGCGCCAAGCAACTCTCCACTGGGCGCGATGTAGCAGTAAAGGTCTTGGAAGCCGACTTTGTTCGTTCGCCAGAAGATATCACGCGCTTTGTGAATGAAGCGAAGGCTTGTGCACGTTTCCGTCACCGCAATATCGTCCGCGTTTATGACGCAGGTGAAACCGATGGCATCTACTACTTCGTGATGGAACTCATCAATGGGTACACCTTTGCGACCTATCTCGAACGCAAGAAACAGGTGGCCGTGGATGATGTGTTAATCATCTTAGAATCCGTCACGGAGGCATTGCAGTACGCATGGCAGAAGTTCCGCGTGGTGCATTGCGACCTAAAGCCTGACAATATCATGGTCGATGCAGATGGCACCATCAAACTGATGGACCTGGGCATCTCTAAATCCTTACTCACCGTCACCCGCGAAACGCCTGATGGCGATGGGGAAATCATGGGCACCCCCGCCTACATGAGCCCAGACCAACTCTATGATCTGAAAGACCTCGATTGCCGCGCAGACATCTATTCGCTCGGGGCCACCATCTATCACCTCTTAACAGGCTCTCCTCTCTTCCCTGGAAAGACCGACCAACAGGTCGTAGACTGCCACGTTGGTGCCTCTTTCGCACGTGATCCGCGCATCCTTGCACCTAAAGTTCCGCGCGGACTTGCATTAATTTTAAACAGAATGCTTGCCAAAGATCGAAATCTTCGCTATCCTAATTGGGAAACGTTGAGTACAGACATCCAACGTCTTTACGCAGGCGAAACACTTTTAGCAACCCCTCTACAACCGGGAGAGAGCTCCGTTGCCTTCTCCCAAGAATGGTAAAGAAAGGACACACCATGCATATTCTCGTAACCGGTGGCGCAGGTTATATCGGCACCCACACTGTCATTCAGCTCCAGGAAGCTGGCTATGACGTGACCATCGTGGATAACCTTTACAACTCCCAGGAAGAAGCCGTTCGCCGTGGCGCAGAGCTCGCCGGCAAGACGCCGAACTTCTACAAGGTCGACTTGCTTGACTACGCAGGCCTGGAAGAAGTCTTCAAAAAGGCTCACTACGATGCAGTGATCCACTTCGCTGGTCTCAAGGCTGTCGGTGAATCCGTTGCAAAGCCCCTCTTCTACTATGACAACAACATGACCGGCACCTTCAACCTGCTCCGCCTCATGAAGCAGTATGATTGCCGTAACATCGTCTTCTCCTCTTCTGCTACCGTCTATGGTATGCCTGAAAAGGTGCCGTTGGATGAAAGCTGCTCCACGGGCGCACTCAATCCTTATGGCGCGACCAAGCTCTTCCTCGAACGCGTCATCTCCGACGTCAAGGCCGCAGAACCCGACTTGGGCGTGGTGCTCTTGCGCTACTTCAACCCCGTCGGCGCTCACCCGTCTGGCCGTATCGGTGAAAACCCCAATGGCATCCCCAACAACCTCATGCCTTACATCGCCCAGGTCGCCGTGGGTCGTCTGCCCAAGGTGCGCGTCTTCGGCGATGACTATCCCACCAAGGATGGCACCGGCGTGCGCGACTACATCCACGTGGACGACCTCGCACGTGGCCACCTCGCCGCACTGAAGAAGTTGGAACAGACCCCCGGTGAAATCTACACCGTCAATCTCGGCACTGGCACAGGCTACTCTGTGCTCGACATGATCAAGGCCTTCTCCAAGGCATGCGGTAAGGAAATCCCCTACGAAATCGCACCGCGCCGCCCTGGTGATGCTCCTGAATGCTACGCAGATCCTTCCTACGCGAAGGAACTCCTCGGTTGGGAAGCCACCCGCACGCTCGATGATATGTGCGCCTCCTCTTGGAAGTGGCAGTCCATGAACCCCAATGGCTACGATGCCTAATCGGCGTAAGCCATCCTCACTCAATCGGGCGAGCGGAAATTTCCGTTCGCCCGATTTGTTTTTCATCCACCTCGCCACGGGCTATTTCATTTGTAATTATTCGTCAAGCATGCTATCCTATAAGGAACACTTAGCAAACGAGGAATTGCCCCATGTTCAAACAAACCTGCTTCGCCCTGATGGCCACCTTTGCCACCTTCGCCCTCGCCGCCAAACCAGAAGTCATCCCCGACCTTCGCCAATGGACTGACGCGCCTGAGACCTATCACCTTCCGAAGCAACCTCGCCTAATCCTCGATTTAAACAACCCCCAATTGCGCACACACGCCGAAGTCTTCGCGAAAGAAATTCAGGCCACCTGCGTTGCCGCTACCACAGCCCCCAAGCCTGGCGACATCACCCTCAAAGTGCAGCCTGACGTTGTAGAGAATCCTGAAGGCTACACGCTTGAAGTCACCCCGCAGGGCATCACCATCACCGCCCCCACCCCGCTTGGCGCCTTCTGGGGCACCCGCACCCTCCTGCAAGTCTTTGACACCCAGGCCAAAACCTTCCCCTGCGGCAAGGCGGTTGACTGGCCACAATACAAAGTGCGCGGCTTTATGTTTGACTGCGGCCGCAAACCCTTTGCCCTCTCCACCATTGAGACCTTAGTCAAACTCTGCTCCTACTACAAGCTCAATGACCTCCAGCTCCACCTCACCGACAACTACATCTGGTTGCACAACTACCCCGGCGTCAAGTCTGCCGCCGATGTGCTCGCCATTGAACCCTCCGCTGGCGCCTTCCGCTTGGAATCCGCCATCCCAGGCCTCACCGCGAAGGACGGCGCCTTCTCCAAGGCAGAATTCAAAGGCGTGATGGAAAAGGCCGCCGCAATGGGCGTGCAAATCGTTCCTGAAATTGATGTGCCCGGACACGCGCTCGCCATGGTACGCGTCCGCCCCGACCTGATGTACAAAGGCTCCGTAGGCAATAAGCACGACTGCGAACGCGCCGCCATGCTCGACCTCACCAACCCCGAGACCTTCCCCTTCGTGGCCAAAATCTTTGATGAATACATTGACGAAAATATCTTCACTGGCGACGTCATCCACATCGGCACCGACGAATACTACGGCAATGCCGAAGAATATCGCGCCTTCACCGACCAACTCCTCAAGCACATCATTGCCAAAGGAAAAACCCCTCGCTTCTGGGGCTCCCTCCGCGCAAAGAAAGGCAACACCCCAGTCGTTGCCAAGGGTACCCAAATGCACATCTGGTCGCTTGACTGGCAAGACCCGCGCGTAGCCCTAAAAGATGGCTATGACATCATCAATATCCTCGACGTCCACTCCTACGTCGTCCCCAATGGCACTGGAAATGTGGGTGCCTACGGCGATGACCTCAACATGAAGCCCTACTACGAAACGTGGCACCCCGGCACCTTCAAGCGTCGCAATACCGACTGGAGCGTTGACCCCAATCACCCCCAACTCCTCGGCGCCGCCTGGGCTGTCTGGAATGACAATGCCTTCATGACCGACCCCGGGCTCTGCGGTCGCGACCTCCTTCCCATGATCCACAAAAACTGCGCCGTCGTCGCCCAGAAGACCTGGTCCCCCACCAATGACCGCCCCTACGAGGCCTTCCTTGAAGACCTCCGCGCCCATGCGCCCCAGCTCGGCACCACACCCCCCGCCGCATGGAAGCGCACCTTCACCGTGACCGCAGGAGATGCCCCCCAGTGCCTCGCCAAATCCGACGAACTCGCCCTCTACGCCATCACCCCGCACGATGGCAAAGTTGGCTTCTGGCGCGAAGAAGCCTACTACAGCTTTGATGTCACCCTTGAAAAAGGCAAGCGCTACGAACTCACCTTCGCCAGCCAAGACCGCAAAGCCACTGTGACCGTTCGAGCCCTGGATGATGCCACCGCCACCACCTATGACAAACCCCAGCGCCAGTACTACCCCAATACCTGCCGCTACTACACCCTCCCCGTCATCGCAGACTAATCCCTCTTCACAAAAAACCTCAATCGGGCGAACCTCACCGTTCGCCCGATTTTATTTCCCCCCACCTCTAAAACTACGGAAAGATACTCCCACCCCATCATCCCCTCAAAAGAATCCCAAAACACACCGCCCCCACCACCCCTGCGAGCATCGCGAGTCATCCCCATTGATATTGAAATTGATAAATGGTTAATGGGGACGAGCCTGTCGTTAATCCACTCTGGCAGTCCTGTGCGTCCCTAAAGAGGTAATCGCACGCTGGTGAAACCACATTCTCCACTCTAACACAACCCATTTCCATCCATTTAGAATAGATTTGTGCCATTTGTTACACTTTTCTATTCTAAAAGGGAAATCGTGGACAGCTAAAACTCAGAATCCAGAACTCCAAACCCCGAACATAGAACCCCGAACCCATCTCCCAAATTCTGAACGCCGAACTTTGGCGAAGACACATTCTTCCCTCCACGTACACTGAAAGTGTAGCAAAGCGGAGACAAGTCGTCAACTCCTTCGACCCGAGTCAGCTAAAATCTCGCGAAAAACAGGCGATTTTAGCAAGGGAAAATGGGCGACTTTGCCTACCCAATTTCGCCCATTTTGGGTATCCAATTTCGCCCATATTGCGACTCAATTTCGCCCATATTGACCCAAAATTTCTTTAGACTTCCCTAAAAAACGGGCAAATTGTTGATAACTTTTCCTCCCCCTCCGGCCAAAATTCCGCAAGGAAGCCGCTGTAGCGGAGTTGATTTCACCCTATTTTCGTGTTATCTCTTTATTTTTCAAAAGGTTATGCAGTTTTAGCGAAGTCAAGCAAAAGCACCTAAAATCCGCCAATCCACCGCTCCTTTTCCTCAAAAACTGCGGTGAAAAACGTGAATTGTTGA
>JAEIGA010001575.1_pt1 | contig 35710 bp, 44 predicted proteins | sample 9270691 | NCBI WGS metagenome assembly JAEIGA01 (sample SAMN17057246, study PRJNA624740) | gut metagenome | biome: biome; isolation source: fecal sample | host: Bos grunniens | place: China: Xizang | collected 2019
ACCTGCCTGAGGAGTTTCCCATTGATAGCCAGTTCCTGGTGTAAACTTCAAATAAGCTTCACTAACAGGAGGAGCAACTGTATCAATCTTATTGCCAGTGCTATTCCACTTTGTAAGTCCCTGGTCTGCCATGTTAGCAGAGTCTTCTCTTGTTGTTAATGGCTCAAGAGAATCAACCTCAACGTCCCAAAGTCTTAAACCTGTTCTTGTTGTTTCGTATCCATCAGGCTTTGTAGTAGTAAATGTAGACATATTAAGCCAAGCATACCAGCTTGAACCAACAAGTCTAATGTCTATAATCTTTGCATATCCATACCAACCGCCCTGCTCTGCACCAAACCATACATCGTCTGAAGAGTCAACTATAACAATATTGTCATGACCGTTCATAATGGTGTAAGCTGCTCCTATAGAACCACCACTAGGTACAGTTTCTATATACTCACCAGCAGCATTTACGTAGTTGCCATCAGTTAAAGGAATGTAGTGCTCAGTATTTACAAAGTCTATAACAGAGAATACAGCATTTGTCCATTTAGTATACTCATCAGTATCTTCAACAGAATCCCATCTTGTCATTGCACCTGAAGGTGTAACTAATGTTGATGGGTCTTCAATGTCTGTATAGTACTCACTATCTGCTTTATTGAAGTACAATATTGGATATGTTGTGTTAGTAGGAGTTCCTGTTCCAACTTTAACAATACCATTATTATCAGCAACCATTGCAGATGCTTTACCATTTCCATCAACATTTGATACAAGAATACCAGCTGTTTCACTTGAAGTCATTGCTGACTCATTGTTTGCTCTTAATGCAACATAATTACCAGTAGAAGAAATTGTCTCTTCTTTAACAGTGTCCAATTCCTTAATGAATGCTTTATCAGCAGATAATGTTCCAACTGTAATTGAGTCAGCATCAATATTGTCTAATACAGCTTCAGTTGCTTCAACGAAAGTGTTTGTTTCGTGGTCATATCTGACAAGTTTATCACAAGTAGTAAATGCACCTGATTTAGCAAACATTACTGGGTCAGCTACTGTAGTTGCGTCTCTTGTTCCTTTCCTTACAACGTCATTACCATCTACAGTATCTTTAATTGTTACTAATGTGCCATCTGGTACGTCATCGATTGACTGTGTTGTGTTATCAGCATCAATAGCAGCAAAGTTTGGTGCAGCAAAGTCACCGTGTACAGTTGATTCATTTCCTAAGTTCTTAATTGGATATGCTGTGCAACCATCACAATCAGTAGCAGTACCGTCATAATTGAATACAGCATCAGAGCTCATTAAACTTGTATCACATTCAGTTACTGATGAAGCTGGATTTACCCATTTAGGATATTTGGAACCGTGTTCATCTACAACATTTGTTACATACTGTCCTGGCATACCTTCAGTATATGTTTCAACCTGCCCATACTGGTCTTTAGATGCTGGTAATGAAATGCTGTCAGAAACATTGATATTCTCAAAGTCAACTGACTCAATCTCAATATCTTCAGCCTTAAATCTGTTTGTTGTCAATACCCAAGGAATATATGTTCCTCTAAACTCATCTGATACGTCCATTGTTTCAGAATAAGCTGGATTGTATTCATTCAATGAGTAAATCTGCAATGGAGATGTACAGTCAAATGAGCTCATCTGCTTATAAATACGGTTAGCACCAGCAGCTTTAATAGCCAACTGATTGCCTGTGTTATCAAAGTAGAATGTATCAAGATAAGCAGCATTGTTCTTTGTCCACTGAACAACGAAGTTTCCTTCAGTTGCCTGAACTCTAATTACATAAGCAACTGTTGTGTCATCAATCATACCGATAATATCAAGATGACCGTTCTTAAAGCCTGCAGGTGTTACAATGTAATAACCGTTCTGATCAATAGGTGAGTCAATTACCTGTGGTGTTTGTGTATGTGTTATGTAAGCAATATCAATCTTTGTTGCTTTACCATCTGTGATATTTGCACAGGTAAGATTAGCTTCATCCGCATTAGCTTCTGTTATATTTGCTGTTCCAATATTGGCTGTCGTTATATCTGCATTGCTGACAGTTTCATTAGTTACAGTAGCGTTTGTGACCTCTGCATAAGTGGCATCCAAATGAGTTGCATTTGCGCAACTTACATTAAGATTAGTTGGATTGAAATTATCAACATTCAAACTTTCTGCGGTGATCTCACCAATTGTAGCAGTGTCAGCTTCAAGAGCAGTAGCAACAGCACAATCAGTAGTTACTTTGGGTGCATCAATATCAACATTTGAGCTTAGACCATTATTGTCCCATTGAACATAAGGGCCATCCATTGTTATAGTCCGAGCAGCATCAGCATCTAGAGCATCAACTTGGACTATACCAGCTTGGATATTGTCGGCTGTAATATTTGATGTGTTTACGTTTGATTGAAGAGAAGTAGCAAGGTCAGATGTTGCCTGAGATGCTGCATTTGCGCAATCAACAGCTTCTTGTGTCTTCTCAACCAATTCTTCATATTGAGCATTTGTGATAGGCCTCTCGCTTGTTGATTGAAGGAGTGCGCCTTGTTCGTTAATAGGTTTCAAACTTCTCATAATTTAATATTCCTCAATTTATTAGTTTAATACTATTCTCCGTCATCACCCCAGAAGTCATCATCAGTCCAGTCATCTTCCCAAGAATCATCGCCGCTATCTCCACCTATAGGGAAACCATCTGCATCATAATCAGTTCCGTTAATTGTGGTTGAGCCGTCTGGATTCTCTGTATAGGTTTCTGTTGAGCCATCAGAGTTTGTAATTGTAGTAGTAGAAGTACCATCTGGACTTGTAACTGTAGTTGCAGTAGTGCCATCAGAATATGTTGTAACATCTGTTGTTGTACCTGGACTTCCTGCTGTTGCTGGTGTTGTAGTTGAAATTGTAGTTGTAGTTGTATTTGTACCATCTGGGTTTATAGTTGAAGTTGTAGTTACTGTAGAACCATCCGAGCTTGTACCTGTAATTGTAACTGTAGTTGTAGTTGTAATTGTACCGTCTGGGTTTGTAGTCGTAGTGTGAGTTTCAGTTGTTTCAACACCATCAGTAACTATTGTAGTTGATGTTGAGGTTATATGCGTTTCTGTAATATTTCCGTCTTCATCTGTAATATAAACTGTAGTTTCAGTTGTAGTAGAGCCATCTGGATTTGTAGTTGTTGTTGAAGTTGTAGTTTCACCTAGACTTGAAGATGTAGTTGTAGTCGAACCATCTGGGTTTACGACTGTAGTTGTAGTAGTGCCATCAGAGCCAATTGTTACAACTGAGCCATCAGAAAGTGTTTGTGTTGTTGTAGTTGAACCATCAGCATTTGTAGTTGTTTGTGAGCCATCTGCATTTGTGACTGTAGTTGATATAACATTACCCTCATAATCTCTAACAACAGTAGTTTCAGGTGTGCCTGCTGTTGCACCTGTAGTTGTACTTGTAGTAGTAGAGGTAATATCTCCGCCACCTGTAGCGACTACATTTCCATCTTCATCATATATAGTCCAAGTTCCATCTGGGTTATCTTCAAATGTATATGTTGTTTCTTGGTCAGTAAGTTCGCCTTCTTCATAAGAGTTCCAAATGTCTTGAAGTTCATTAAGAGGGTCACTTGATTCATCGCTTTCAGTAATAGATATATTGTCATCGTACCCAGCAAGGTCGCTTGAGTCAGAGTATTCAGAGGATTCAATTGTGCGTTCAATAAGTGAGCCAGTGCTAACAATAGATTCAGATCTTGACTTAATAGAGTTTGAATAAGATGTAGTTGTACTCTCAATTGTATTTATCTCAATAAGCTTTGTCTCAATATGCTTAAGCATATACCAGACAGATCGGTCTTCTTGCTGTTTATCAAAGTTTCTTATAAAGTTCATATCTTATATATTCCTTACAACACTTGCATACAATGTTTGATATGACGACATTAAACTTACATAACTTTGTAATAGTGACTGAGTAAGCGTATTAAGTTTGACACATTCATTATATAGGTCTTCTTGTAATTTTGTATGCTTATTGTTAAATTGCTTAATTACAGCATTATAGTTTGCTGTATCTAGCTCTTTAACAACTTTGTTAATTTGCATTTCCAAATGGTGGCCTCCCTATAGATGCTGCAGCTTCAGCTTGTTGCTTTCGAGTTAAAGCTTTGTTGTATGCATTAGCCAATATATTATAATTATTACGCAGCTTAGTATAATTATTATAGAGATTTATATACTGGTTAGCAAGACTAGTATAGACTTCTTGTAATGCTTCAATGTTATCTGTTACATTCTTATCAAGATAGTCGAATACAGTCTTTGCACTTCTTAACTTGGATTCATCACTATCACTCTTTGTGTGAGTAATAGTGTTTATACTTACAACTCCCAATTTATGCCGCCTCTCTTAATATTAGTACCGTCATTAGTCTTTATATTCAAAGTAATGCCATCTAATGTCTTAAACGTAATCTCTAAGAATGGGTCAGCATTACAAGCTTTAACTGCTTTCTCTATTACGCTAATATCGTGGAAAGCATTTATCAAGTATGTATTATCACCATTCTTAATAGATGTCCTTGCCTTCATTTCTTTACGCCATTTAATAAAGTCTTTAATCAATTTAATCATTTCTGTTCTCCAATATATGTTTAGCACTCTTAACATCTGTTTGTCCCATTACATCATAGCCAAACTGTCTTGATGCATATAGTAAAGCAAATGCAGCGTTACCGTGATATTCATCATCTGCTACTTCGTGAGTTATTTCATCTGTTTCTTCATCACGAGCCCAAAGCATATTGTCTAAGTCTTCAATAATTGCTGTGTTGTCTTTAGAGTCAACAACAAATATAGTATCATTTCTTAACCATTCAGCTAACTGGTCAATAGCCAAGTCTTTATCATACTTGTATGCACAGAATGCGTTTTGAATCTTATATGTCTGATATAATTCATAAACGGCTGACTTCTCGTTAGTATCGCAAATTACTTGAACAGGTCTAGATATTTGCACATTACTCAATTCAGCTAGTTGCGCTTTGACAACTTCACAAATCTCTGATATTGATTTATGAGGTCCAGCCCAAGACTTTGTTATATATGCTTCTTTCTTTAACTGGTTAGCTACGATAGATATAACAGCTGCTTTATCTTCATAACCCCAGTCAACACCAATCCAGGCATGAGTCCAGGTTCTATTAGGAAGAGCAGCTACTTTCTTATAGCCTCTGAATATCATAGCATCTTCATCAAATGCTTCCATATTGCCAAAATATTCTCTTTGAATAAATGGTGCTTCAACAGGTAAGCCGTGTTCTTTACAAACTTTCTCTATTGCGCCTTCTTTATCAGGAATAAATGGGTTATCCATAAAGCTCCAATGATAGTGTTTAATAGCTGGGTTATGCCATAATTCATAAGCAAATGATTTCTTAATTCTAGGAGGCGTTCCTGTATAAATCAACTGTGCCTCTTTACCATAGTCCATCATAGCAGGCTCAAGAACTTCCTGAACCAACATCTTTGGATTTCTTAAGTGACCAATTTCATCTACTAATACCAATGAATATTTGTATCCACGAAACTTGTCAATTTCACCTTTATTATAGAAGCCACCAAATGTAATGTCTGAGCCATTATCAAACTTTACCATTCCACCGCCTGGACTACCACTATATGTAATATCTAGCTTATCAAGAAGGTCAGTCAGTGGCTTACCCATCTGTTTAACTGCGTTATCAAATGTTCTGTTTACATAAAGGACGTGATGATTTGGCTTCATAGCATCTTTCAATGACAAACGAGCTAACAATTCTGTTTTACCCGCACGACGAGTACATATTGCCTGCATTGTATTATCAATGTTATTATCAAATACTTCTTGCTGTTTATCATATAATGTATTACGAATTCTATATACTAAGAACTCATAATCTTTAGTCATTTGCTTATTTAACTCAGCATCGAGAGTTGTCATTAAGTCATCTTTGAACATAGCTGCAGCAAGCAAACGAGCAGGAGCACTGTTTAAGTCAGATTTAGCTTCTTTAAGAAATGCTTCAATAAATGAATGAATATAAGGCATTCCTTTCTTATCTTTCTTTGTCAACTCATCCCTAATAAGCTGCTGTACTTCAGGTGTAATCCTACTTCTTCTTCCTTGAGTTATAGCATTAGATTTAGTTATTGCTTGTGTAAGTCCTGCTGAGGCTTTCTTTGAAGAGCCCGCCTTTGATGCTAGGTCTGGATTATTAGCAAAGTTCTGAGCATTATTCTCTTTGCAGCCTCTTTCATCTCCTTGTTTATTCATTTATATATTCTCCACTTTATTATAATTATCTTTATAATACTCTTGTAACCTATCTAGTGATTCTTCATAACTTGAGTATATAGCAACAAGAGCATCTAGATCATTAAGAACTTTGGCGAATGAAAGACCATAAGTTCTAACTAATTCTTCAACTTTAAGTAAAGCATTATTATTCTGTTTCATTCGCCAAATCTCCTTTATTTATTAGTAATAGCTTTCATTAAGTCTTCAGGTTCAATATATTCAACCTTAGCTCCGCTTGGACCTAAAGCTGTAAAGTATAACAAATCATCAGTTCTACATTTCTGTTCAATATTCTTGTTATAAGAGTAGCCAAAGTTCTCAGGTTTACTATGTGCCCAAATAACTGTTGTCTTTACAAGTCCTGCAATAAGATGCTGAAATGAAGAATCAATACATACAGCTTCTTTAGCAAACTTTGCTAATTCATACCAAGCAAGATAAGGCATTACTGTCTTAACGATATAGTCACCTTCAGGTGTAGGCTCATTTGGAAGACCATAATTTACGATAGCTGTCTTTGGATGTTCTTTATGATACAACTCACAAAATTTCTGAAGTTTCTCAATTGGGTAGTGTCTCTTAAGTGGCTCATTCTGATAATCATAAGGCACTTTAGACCAATCACCGTTAGGAACATTCTGTAAAGGAGTCTGTCCTCCCGTTCCTTGGATTATTATAAAGTCTTCAAATCCTGCTTTCTTTATAGCATTTAACACTTCATCAACTCTCTGTTTAAGAGCTGGGAATTTAGAATAAGGTTTAAGGATTGACTTAACTCTTGTTCCATTCTCAGTGTCTTGCCATTCATAACCCAGCAACTGAGCCCAAGCTTGAGAGTAATTCAATTTCTTAAAGATAAAGTCAGATATATCATAAATTCTATGATTTATAATTGTGCCATCACAAGCCTTAGCATCAAATATAAAGTCTCTCATTTGCTGGGGCGTATAAACTTCGTCTACAGCTTCACAACACTGGAAGATGTCGTAATATGGTGAACAAACATAATATTTGTCATCTTTGTATTCTTTCTTTGCCTCTGTAAGAAATGAAGCAAGTCCAATGTTTAATCCAAGTCCGCCCTGAACGTTAATAAAGTAATTCATCTATTTATTCTCCATAATATTATTGTTGTTGATATTGTCACGATTGAGCAAATCTTCCATCGCTTCAAAGATTTCTCTAACTTCTCTGATTTGTCTTCTAAGTTCTTGAGTCGTATTGATTGTTGAGCTGAGTATAGTTCCTGCTCTTTCAACATTTGCCGCAATTCCAGATTGTCTGTTTGAAGCAAGTTCAAGTTGCTCTCTATAAGTGTTACATTGTTCTCTATAGCATTCCAATCTATATGATTGAATGCCTGCGAATGTAAGTGATATGATGAAAGCAATAGCAATAATATAATTAAGAACTTTCTGCATTTACTTCTCACCATACATTTCACCATCTTCATCATACAAGAATTCAACATCAACAGTATCCCTACCTTCTCTTGCTAAACCAATAACTCCATATCCAATTCCGTCTCTTGATAAAGGCATTGGGCAGCCATTTGAATCAACAATAGTTACAAGTGGCGTTCTGAGATTCTGTTTATCAGAAATAAGAACCAAGTTTGCTTTGAGTCCATTTGTCTTGTTCTTTGTATTCTGAACATTCCAAATGTGTTCAACTAAATCAATAATTACTGTTGGCAACTCTTTACAATCATTTGCATACTTATTAAACAACTTAACCTGTTCTTCATAAGGTGTTTCAGTAAGAATACCTGTTGCCATAATTATTGAACCAATAAGAGTAGCGCATAAAGCTACTTCTTCATTCTTCTGAAATTGTTCAACATTCTTTCTCAATTTTCTAATCATAATCTTCATCTTCTCCTATATATTTAGTATCATAATTATAGTCTCTGTTTCCTAAGATGTCAACAGCGACATCATACCCATTAGAAACAGATTGCTCATAACTTAATTCTTTATCTTCTCTTATAGCTTTATAGCCACAGAATGCAGATAAAGTTGGTAAATAACAAAATGTTCCAAGGCTAACTGGTCTGTGGCCATTATCAAATATATAGCGTATCACTGTTCCAACAGCAGTCATTAGTCTGTCATAGAATACACCATCATCTAAAGATACTTGAAGTAATCTCTTTGCATTTGCTTTACACGCCTCGTAGACTCTAAGCCAAATTGTATGATAAGACTTTATATCTTTATAAGTATCCCAATGACTCATAGCATCCTGAAACTCTTTCTCTTGTTTACGTACTATCTCTCGTTCAGCTGCTGTCATCCTAGCGTACCCACATAAACGTAACCGGACTGCCTAAACCAATAGGTCTCTTTAATTCACTTAGCCAGTCATTTACTTTAACTGACTGCTCTTTATTATGTAAGAGCTGTGGAATATCGTATGCTTTGACATAGCTGCCATCTACATTTACTAATAGTGGCATTCCTTTAAGCAAAGTTACATATTTATCCGTATTGTCGTATCGTTCAAGAGTAGTCTCTCTATCAACAATACTTCCCAATTTAACTGCCTTTCGCCTATTTAATAATACTACCATGTTTTCTCCTATTGCAATACATGTAAAGATGACTTTGGAATAAGCACTGCATGCTGATGATGACCAGCTGTTTTCGGGCTTACATTTACATGTTTATAATTATCTAGATTAGCCAATACTTCAGATTTTCTGATTGCATAGATATTATCATCTTCATCAATAAACACATATGCTGAAGTTGTTCTGTTATTTAATGTATTGAACCATGATTTACCATCATAGCTGCGTTCATAGCTTAAGCAGATATTATCATATTTATTAACACAGCCTTTCAAATCAACCTTCATTCTAATGCCAGTCAATGTGTTACCAATTTCAACATCACAACCCTGACAGTTCTCTTTAGTATTAGTAGGGTTCAATTTATAAGCCCATTTATTACTGTCACACCAATGTAAGAATACCTGTGTGATCCTAGCCTCTTTAGCTAGGTTAGCTTCATATGATTTATGACGGCTATTTTGTTCAAATTCAATAAAATTCATTATTTTAGTCTCCATAATAAAATTATAGCAGATTTATTAACTGCCATACTACAAATTATGTCTTATGAATGCAATATACTTTAATTAGTTATTTTCTTACTCTTAACTCAAACTATTCAATATGCCAAGTACTCTAGCATTAGCCTTCTCATCATATTTATCAACTATCTTAGGTCTGATAGTAGGGTCTCTTTTCTTGCATTCAAGTTTCTTATCATATAGTATCCCTATACACACTATTACTATTGGTAATAGTACCCCTAATACAATCATAATATAAAATATAACATCAGCCATATATTTTATTTCTCCTTATATAACACTTTGTAGCTTCATCTTTAGTCAAGGACAACAGAATACTTATCATAAAGTCATATACTTTATAGATGTTCTTCTGTATCCATTATATCATTGTGTTCTGTTCTCTTATAATGACTCAATAAAATTGTCTACTTCAGTATTAGTAACTGCTAACTCGTCACCTTCGTGAACAAGCTCATTAGCTTTAGTTTCAGCATTGATCTTGTATTTAACTTCTTCGACCACTTTGTTTACATCTTCAAATGTAGTCTTAATATCAATAATACCTACTGCGTCAATATTCGCCATGCCTTTATAAAGCTCAATTTTCTGTTTAAGACTTTCTGCCTTTGCCTCAACAATTGCCTTGTTTACATTAAGGTTACGAAGAGAAGCTTCAACTGCCTTTATCTTATTATCAACTACTTTCTCTGATGCTTTCATTTCATCATATACAGACTTAATTTCAAGATACTTTGTAGCAATAACAGTAAGCTTATCCTTATTCTTTCCAGACTCCTTAATTTCCTTACAAATAGCTTTCTCTCTCTCAAGCTGTGTTTCAAGAGACTTCAAGTTGTCCTTCATACGTTCTTGTGAAGCGAACAATTTAATTGCATTCTGTTTCTGTTTCTCAAGACCAACAAGAATTTCCTGCTTTGCATGTTCAATTTTCTCTTCTGCTGAGATCAATGAGTCAACAGTTCCAGCTGCAGCTTCTACCTTAAAATTGAAGAAGCGGATAATTGCTTTAATTAGTTTAATCATATTTTCTTTCTCCTTATATTATAATTAGTACGTTTTATTTTAATGCCATCGCTTTGCTTTCTATAACTTACTCATTTGTATTAACTTTACTTGTGTCATTAGTGCTAAGCAAAATAGGCTTTAAGTTTCTCAATTCATCATCGTTATAATGGAAGCTAAATATTGTATCTTGGTTAGACTGTATATCCAATAAGCGTCTATTGATTGACTCAATTTCCGCATAAGTATAGTATTCAGAGTTCTCGATGACAGTTTTAATCTGTCTTGCTTCTTCCTTTGCTTCAAATCTGGCAGCAACAGAGAAGAATAGCATACAAGTAAATACTATTGTACAGAAAATACTACCTATTAAATAGTCTTCGTCATGTGCAATAAAACATAGTATAGCAGCTACCCACATTATCACCATTAAAATACAAAATATCATATATCTTTTCTCCTATGCTAATAATTAGTATATTTTCACATTTTAGGTTAGCAGTTATCTATAATATAATATATGAATGAAACTATAACTGAATACGCAGACGTAATCAAAATAATAGCTTCCAAATAAAATAAGTATAAGATAAATGCTAACTGTTGCAGTTAAGAATAGCAAGTTCTGATTCAAGCTCTTGCTCTTGTTTCTCAAGCTCAGCTTTCTTCTGAACAACCCAGCCCCATTCTGGATGCTGTTTCATAAGTTTGTTACAAAGTCCTAAATCAAAGTAGGTGTCGGCTAATGCTTGTTTACAAGCTCTCTTATACAATAATGTAGTTCCCATAATTAGTTCTCCTTTTATAATTAGTACATTTTAATATTGGTTTAGCCAGTCAAATAAGACCGTTATTACCAAGAATACAGTTAGTATTGGTCCCGTAATAATACTGGCTCCCCCTTATTCATGCTATATTAGGAGGCAGGGCTTTAGCCCGCCGACTTTGTTTGTTAGGCTGTGCCTATGTTTTGAAACAAAATGTTTTAAATAAAATGAAACTTTATATTTAAATATATATATTAAATATAAAGTTTCATTTATTTTAAAACATTTTCATAAAATATGCTTTCTTTCAAATCTTCGCCAAAGGCTGACAAACAAAGCTCAGGGCACAAGGCCCTTCGCATAATAGCATGAATGAAGGGGCAGGCTTTAAGTAAATGGCGTTATTCTAAAGATTAATATAAAGAGAGCGGAAAATAGAAAACGCACTAATTATTGTATATTCAGAAACTTAGCTTCGGTAATGGTGCACCTACTAAGTTACTGAAGCTAAGGAGTATGATATTTATGACACAAACAAAATTCTTTAATTCTAACAACAAGAAAGCATTAGAAATTGTAAACAAGTATAAAGATATTATTTATTCATTTCTAATGGCGGACCCTTCTAAAACAAAGTTTAATCACATCGCAACAATTCCAACAACAGAAAGATCAGATGATAATGGCTACTCAAATTTTGAGTTCTGCTTTCAAGAAGAAGTAGGCTATATACAGAAGCTAAATGTTCGTGTTGAAACTTTCGCTTATGATAACAAGCTTTATATTAACGCGAATAAAGTATCACATCTTGCTAAATGTGATATGCTGATATTTTCTAGCACTAAGCCAAATTCAATTTATGTATCTTTATTAGATAACTTTGGTGGAAGAAGCTGGCTTACAGATAAAACATTATTCAGCCGTACTACTATAAAATACAGTGAGACCTGCACAAAGACTTATAATGTTTATAATTTGTATAAGCTTACTGATAAAGTAAATTCTGTATTTGAGCTTACTTATAATGCTGAAGATAATACTGTAGTAGTAATAAGCGATTACAAGTTTTCAACAAGCAACGATAGTAGATTAGACACAAGAATATTCAAGCCTTTCTATGACTACAATATCGATACAGACCATATTAAATATGTTCAATACGATAAGAAAATAAGCAATTGTGTATTCTGGTGCTTTGGTAAAGAGCGCTATACAGATAAAGTAGCTTCTACTACAAAACTTGCTGCTTATTTATCACAGTATACAGATAAAGAAGCCTCTGCTATATATCAGCAGATTATGAGGACATATAAGAAAACAGTTGAAACAGGAAAGGCTTATTCATTTAAGCTCAAAGCAAAGGCTAGTTTACTTAATGATTTTACTATTGATCCAGACCTTATTGATAGCAATGGCAATATTACAGTGTATATTTCAGATTATGACAGCTTTGATGTAACAGAAAATAAAGTAGAAAATATTACTGATAATATGTCTAAGTATCAGGCTGAATATCAGAAAGTAAAGCTTTGGATAAAGAGAAACCCTGACAAAACAAGCTTTCCAAAGAAATGGTCAGAAGAAAATATTGCGCTTGCTAATAAATTGCTTTCAAAATAAAATACACTAATTATAATATCCGTTTGTTAATGCTATAATTGAGTGGCAAGTTAATATATCTTGCCACTTTATTTTAACAAACATGTTAATTATAAATATATAAGGAGAAAGATATGACATTTGAGAAATTATTTATGAAGTACACTTTGCCAGTATTGATGTTAGAAGCAGCCTTTACAGTTATTGCACTATTTAATTCAATACTTGGTCTTGTTCTAGGCTGTATTATATTTACAGCTACTCCATTAGCATATAGCGTAATTTACAGAGGCTGGCTATCAACAAAGCAATACGAAATAAAGAAGAGAATAATAGAAAGAGCTAAAGCTGGAGAAGCTGGAGAAGAGGGAGCAAATATTATGCTCAAGATTATAGAAGATAACGGAATACTTATTGATTACTAAGTATAGGAGAAATAAAATGGGAAAGCTTGATGTTATAAACAGAATATCCTATATGTACGATATGAGTATTCTAGATGAGCGGATTTCAAGCTTGGAAGAGAAGATGGACTTTATTATGGACAAAATATCCAGGCTTGAAGTTGAAACACTGAAAGATATAAAGCGTAAACCAGTAGAAACAAATAAAACAAAGAAGAAACAAAATAATTAGATAGAATTTGTTATTCTAATGATTACTAAGATTCTTCATTATAGACTGTCGTGATGACAGACACAAAGGACTAAAGATAAGTTATAAGCCATTCCTTATCTTTAGTCCTTATTTTATTTAAGGAGAAAATATGTTAACAAAGGCAGAAAGAAAGATAGCAGATAAGTTTAAGGCAATGCATCGCTTTAGAGTTGCAAAGACTGAAGAAGAGAAACAGGCCGCTATTAAATATGCCAAAGAATATTGCGAGAAATATAAGCTAAACTTTAATAAAGAATTTCACATAGAAAACAACTAATTATCTATAATATTTATAAGGAGAAAGAAAACTATGAGAAAGATTGAAGACGTAATGGAAGCAATGATGAACTCAGACGAAATCATCTATGAAGCTCGTAAAGAATATTTTGAAACAAAACGTGAAGCAAAGGAATCAAACTTCTTGTTAAGATTTATTCGCCGTATTATAAATATGTAGAGGTGATTAAAATGAATACATACAAAGTTGTACATATCGTAGATGGTTACAGAGAGGTTCATTCTTATATTGAAGCAGCCTCTCAGGAAGAAGCAGTTTATAAAGCAAGACGTCTCTATTATAGAGATGTAGTAAGTGTTGAGGAGTGCTTATAAATGATTTGTAAACGTACTGTAAAGAAATTCTGCAGTGAAGATATAAGCAGAATTGAAAACTATAGCAAGGCAATAGCTGATACGACACAAATGTGGGCTTGCCATCATAGATTAGAAACTCATAACTCAGATGGAGAAAGAAGAATTGTAAATTTGACAAGAGAAGAACTTAAAGCTCTTGATATGTATTATAACAGAGCCCCATCTGAGCTTATATTTATGACTGTATCTGAACATAAGAGCTTGCATATGAAAGGTAAGTTTAATATTAGTGCTGGTAAAATGACTGAAGAAACTAAGAGAAAGATCTCTGAGGCTAATAAAGGATATAAACACTCTGAAGAAGCTAAGAGAAAGATGTCTGAAGCTAGGAAAGGAAAGACAGGTGCAACTAAAGGAAGACATTGGAAACTCGTAGATGGAAAACGTATTTGGTACTAATTTAATCTGACTATGGAGGTGATTATGATAGTATTTATTATAACAATTATCGGCATAATAATGTATCTTGCATATAATAAAGGCAAGAATGATACTAAATTAAACGAATGGCATTTTGTTGAGGCAAAGCGCCCTGTAATCGGGCGATACATTGAAAATCAAGACGGACAGAGAGCTATGTACTTAGGCGATGATATATATGTGGACGACCATGGGAACGGTGTACACGTGTCCGCTTGGAGATATGTTGACTAAATAATATAGGAGAAATATATGAATAAAGCAGAAGTTATTGTTGAATTAAACAGATTAAATGCAGAGATTGCTGAAATGAGAGAAAGAGTTAAGGATATTGTATCCTCATATTCAAAGGTTGCAGTATCAGTAAAGATATTAAAGGAGTTTATAGATGAACAAAGATCTGTGGTTGAAGAGAATTAGAAACATTTGTGGTTTATTGGGAGCGCTCTTGCCGTTCTTAGCAATATTCAGTGTACTGCTTATTGACAACCTTCCTAAAGGTGCGCTATATTCAATAAGTGCAACGTATTACAACAGTCCAGCGTTAGTTGGTATATTGACAGCGGCATCAATAGTGCTGATGTGTTATGACGGTTATTCCAAACTTGACGACTTTATAACAACGATAAGTGGTGTATTTGGTTTGGGAATTGTATTGTTCCCTTGTTCTGTTGGATTTGTGTCAGGCCCTGTCGGCTTCTTTCAGTTACCAATGCACATTTCTAATATAATTCATTGTACTTGTGCTTCAGCGTTCTTTACATTGTTAGCTTTCAATTCATATTTCTTATTTACAAAGACTGCTGATTTTGAGACAGCTACAAAGAATAAGAAGAAGAGAAATAAGATTTATAAGGTTTGTGGAATCGGAATGTTAGCCTTTATGATACTACAAGTATTATCTGTTTGTATCAGTTGGGTCCCAGGATGGTTTACAATGGTAAATGAAATATTCTTGTTACTGTTCTTTGCGCTTAGCTGGCTAACGAAAGGCGGAGTATTCTTCAAAGATTAAATAAATAGCCCCTCTTAATTGAGAGGGGCTTTATTATTTATAAGCAAGAATTAGAGTAAACTCATAATTGCATTCTTGATTGGGCTTAACTGTCCTTGGGTGTCAGTGGTATTAAGAATGTTAATTAAATTCTCAATTTCAACATCAGTAACTGAGCCACCTTCAAGTGCGCTTCGGTATTCTTTCATAACCTGTCTTGCGATTTCCTGACGTCTCTCTTCAGATGCATTCTGATAACCCATTGATTTAAGTGCCTGCTCAAGCTGCTGATATTGCATATTAGAGTCAGAGCCTTTAACAGCGTTCATAAGAGATGAAGTAATTGCTTTATTCTTTCCTTCAAGTCTTTCACGCCATAATGGCTTTCTGTCAGTCTTAAATCCAGGAGTTCCACCAGTGTAAGCAGCACCTACATTAAGAAGAGTACCTCCAACATTCTGTAGACCTGTAAACAACGCATCCAAGAACATATCAACATCAAATGAGCCATCTTCATTAGTTGCTGCATTCTGTGCGTCAGCAACAACCTGTTCTTTCTCAGTTGACTCTTCACTTGGTGGTGAAGGTGGTGTTTCTTCAATTCTCTGAATATCTTCAATAGGAGTATCGGTAGCATTAGAAATAGCTTTCTGTCTCTGCAATTCTTCTTCCTTCTGCTTTCTTACAACATCAGCAACTTCTTTCTTCTGCATATCCGTATACTGCTTATTTATTGGAAGATTCTTAACGGCTTCGGCTGCTTTAGTATCTCCACGTTTCTCTGCACCAGCTTGTGCTATAGTTGAGCCGCTTCTTCCTGCTTTGACAAGCTCTTTCTTTCTATCTGCCATTAGTATCTCCTATTAACCACATACTTGGGAAGTTCAGATTCAAGCATTGCTGTAAACTCACCAACATCATCTTTGATCTTGGCATCAGCTGCTGTACTTTCTGATTCTTTGTCTTCACCAAGTTTGTCCTCAACTTTATCAATAGCCTCAGATTTAACTGCTTCTTTCTTGTTCTTTCCTTCAGCTTCATCTTTAGCTTTGTCATTTGCAGACTTTGCTTTGTCAATAGCTGACCCAGCAACTTCTGCACCTTTAATTATTGCTGCGATTGGAAGTGCCATTATTGTTACCTCTTCATATCTTTCTCAAGAGAAGCAATGAAGTCCTCTTCAGTTTCTTCTTTAGGCTCTTCAGCAGGCTCTTCTTCAGCTTCTGGTTCATCTTCAGTCTCAGGTTCTGCTTCAGCTTCCTCTTCAGCTTTATCTTCAGCTGGTTCCTCTTCTTTAGGCTCTTCAGCAGGTTCATCTGAAACTTCTGCAACATCTTCATGATTAACAATTTCAGTCTTATCTTCATCAGATTCAACTTCAACTTTGTCTTCACCGAGAGCGCCTCTTAATTTATCAAGTACGCCATCAAGGTTAGCAAGAAGTGATGCGATATATTCATCTTCATCAACATCTTTATACTCACTGTTGTACTCATCATAAGATGCGTTAATAATATCAAAGTCATCGCCATTAAGAGCTTTCAATGCATCAGCATATTTACCAAGCTTCTCGCCATGCTTTGCCTTCCAACCATCACGGTTATATCCATCAACCGCTTTGTCATACTCTCCAAGTAAGTTCTCAACTTTGTCAAGGAGTGCTTCTACTTCTTCTGGTGTTCTTGCCATAATATTTATCCTCTTTAATTTATTAGTTTACTTGCGCTGTTGGATTGTTCTTAAAGAACACAAGCTGTTTAATTGTGTCTTCAACAAACTTATCGCAGAACTCTTTGAATTCTGGTGTTTGAAACCAAGGGTTCTCAGTTCTCTTTAATACTGTGTAATATACAATTTCTTGCTTTGCTTTGACATATCTTTCATCAGTTGTGATATGATTATATAATATCATAGACTGAAAGCAGTCAATAACTTTGCAGATAATGTACTTTGTTCTATAAGTGTCCAATTTCAAATCAGATGGAAGCTTTGTAGCCATACCATTACAAGCTGTCTCTACGTAGTCCATCTGATTTCTTATTATTTGTCTTGTGTCTTCTTCGATGCCAAGTCTTATGTTCTTTCCTTTGAATGAGAAATAACCTTTCTTAATCAAGCGAACACCAATAGCCACAAGTGCAATAACAAGAATTGCAGCAGGAATAAAATTTTCTGATGTTAAGAAATTACCAAGCCATTCCATTATTGTTGTACCCCCATTTCATTCATTGTCTGTTCAATAACATTAGGGTCTCCAGAAGCTGCAGCTTGATCAGCTTGATTAAGCTTCTGAGCACCTTGATTTATTGCATTGCTGATAACACCACCAGGCTGCATCTGATTTTGCATTTCTGCCATAATCTGCTGTGATACTGCAACTTCTGCAGATGTTTGAGCGTTAATCTGTTTCTTCATACAAATATCATAAAGTTTAGTAAGCTTGTTAATGTCCTTTGCATTCTCTGATGAATTACCACCACCCCTTAATGAAAGACAAGTATTCAATATTTCTTTCATTAACATATTTACTGGTATGTAATCAGGTACATCATAAACGTCTTTCTCAATACAGTCATCAATTACTGACAATACAGCATTTATTGCGTTGTTAGAAATTGAATATCCTAACTGCAAGTCTGGTAAATCCATTAACTGAGCAATTCTGTTCTGTGGAATAAGACCTGCTTGATATAATATCTGTATCTGCTGTAACTTAGTAGAAGGGTCTTTGCTTAATGAGTTTGCTGCAGAGAACTGAATACTCATCTGGTCTCTCATCGATACAATATCTGCCCAAGTAATAGTGTTTCTTAATCTATTAGGTGGTAATATATCATCTTCAGGAGGGAAGAGCTGAATACAAAGTTTTGCCAAATCAACATATGCTCTAATAACAGTATTCAACTGAGTTTCAAATCTGTCAGACTCAATGTCTTCCATTGTGCTTAATGCTTTACCAGAATCCAAACCTTGAGGTTTCTGTGACATAGCAGACAACTGTGAAATACCAACAAGCTCATATGCATCCTGCTTAAACTTCTCAAGGGTTGAAATCCACTGTGGGTCCATAAATGGCGCCGTACTTACTGTTACAGGAGAACCTGTCATATTTGGAGTTGTTGTATATGTATAAACTTCACCAATTCTGTTACTTATCTTATTTGCTTTAATTGAGCTTCCTTCAGGAACGAAATACTGCATTGGAGCAACCAACTGTGATGCGTCTTTAATCTTATTTACAAGAGCATCAATTTCCATCTGAATACCATAAAGCAAGTCAACAACCGATTGACAAGATGAAGCTTTAACAGGTGATGAATAATTTATAAATATGAAAGGAATACAATTTGCAGTAAATGGCTCTGACTCAAAGTGGTCAAGTTCTGGGATGTAATAATAATGCTTTCCTGCATTTAAGTCCCAATATTGCCATAATGTAACAGTTTCATAATCCTCTTTATCTTTAACCTTCATAGGCAAGAGTGATAAAGGGTAATCATACTGTTTGTATGCAGCTTGTGTAACCTTTCCATAAGATACTTCTTTAGGGTTGACAAATACCTGCCAAGGCATTACTCTCTTGATTGAGCGGTCAGCCAAGTCAATATAAACAACACCTTTATCAAATATACAAGCGTCTCTGAATGCATCAGAGACGGTCTTATTAACATTCTGCTCATCATATAATGCATCAAAGTATTGCTGTGCCTGTTTAACAACCTGCATATCTTTGAAAGTTCCATTTACTGTATCGAATAATGGTCTAACTTTCTGTGAGGCAATCTTTGAAACAAGCGTATCAATACAAGAACGAATTACATTTTCCTGAACTGATGAAGTAGTATCATCATCGAGGTCAAATGTGTGTTGCTGATAATATCCAACAACTGCGTCATCTGACATAGAGTCAATCGAGATTGTTGGAGAATATTCATACATTCTCAAGTTACGTCTTGCTTTAGCTCTCCAAGTTCCATAGAACTGCTCAAGCCTAAACATTTTATCTACAACTTTCTGTTCTTTATCTCTCATCTTTACTGTCCTGTCCACTGATTTTGTCTTACATCCATACTACCTTGCTGCATTTGCAAAGGCTGTGGCTGCATTTGCATTATTTGGTCTACTGCATTAAGAGTGTCTTGCATCATACTGAACCTACGAGTAGGATAGTCTTTCTCATTTAAGTATGACGGCATCATATCTCTTGTTAAGTTAATATCGCCTATTTGCATTGTTATCTCCTGATTTATTAGTTCAATCCTAGCTCTTTAGCGACATAATTCAGGTCAGCTGGACCAAGATCTTCAATAGGTGTATTGTCTAATACATAACCAGTACCACCCTCGGTAATATCAGGAGGATATTCATTTGGTTTGCGTGTATCAAGTTCATTGTTAATCAACATAACAAGTACCTCAGACATCTTATCAGTTCCTTTAGATGCAGATATACCAGCATCAGAATATGACTGTGTATGCCCGCCGCCAGATGGTAGTTTAGCTTTGCTAACGCATAAACTTGAGCCTGAATGATTTACAGAGCCAGAGTTTATTGCTCCATTCTTCATCATTCCACCTGAACTTTCAGATGTTGCTCTTGCAGTAGGTGCTTTAGAAGGTGAAGCATCAGTTGTCTTTCCTTGAGCCAATGTTGCAGCTCCTGCTTTACCAGAGCTCATACTAAAGTTGTCTTTCTTTAAGTCAGCCTTACCCACATTTGCACCAAACGAACCTGCTCCAATGTTAGACTTAAATACAGAACCAAATGAACCACCTGCACCAGAGGATTCATTGCTGTCAGGCATATAGTCAGAAATAGACTGCTGACCAAGGTAAGAAGGACCAGAGCCTGACGTATTATCTGGAATCTTTGGTAACTTTGGTTTCTTGAATTTCTTCTTATCTTCACCTTGTTCAGTATCATCGTCACTAACAGAATATGTAACGTCAACCAAATCGTCGTCAGCATTAGCAACCTCGTTTCCCAGATATGGTATCAAATCTTTCTCTTGTTCAATCGGGTCAAGTCTTGGGTATTCTTCATAATCAATTTCAGAGCCGATATATTCACCTGGGAGTGTATATAAATCAGGAAGAGTTGTTTTATCTTCTGATGTATCATATTTCATCTGGAATGAGTCTTCATATTCCTGGTTTCGTAGCCAGTCTTCAGCTGCTTGCTTATCTGCTTTAGCTTGCTTTCTTGTACGCTTTGCTTTCTTGCCAAGCATTCCAATGCTATTATTTATATACGCATCAAGAACGTCATTGTTTACTTCAGCGTCAGCACCGCCATCAATAGCTTGAACGGCTTCTTGCTGAATACTAGAACCTTCAGGAAGAGCTTGAGCTGCTTCTACAGGATTTGACTCAATTTCGTTCTCAATCTGTTTATTCAACTCATCCATTTATTTCTCCTTTCTTGGTCCTAGCAATCCAACATAAGATGTCTTGCAATTCTCGTCTGATGTTGAGCTATTAGCTCTCTTTGCTTCTCTTTCAGCTCTTATTGCATTTTGTCTCTTTAACTGTTCAAGAAGAGCAGCATTTCTTTCTTCAGGAGACATATAATACTGTTTACGAAGTTTCTCTCTCTTGGTCTTCGACCCCTCTTTCTTTAATTCCTGCTCAACCCAGTTATCATACAATCTGTTTGAAAGAAGTTCTTCATCAGATTGAGCATTTGGGTTATACTTGTAACCTGATTTGTTTATGCCTCTATTTATTCCCCAGTTGCTGATATATTCATTAGCAGCTTCAGGGTTTGCATCAAGCCATTCATTATTTCCATATGTTTCTAGTTCTTGCTGATACTTTGCTTGGTTCTGCAATGCAAGTTCTCTATCCTGATTAGCACGTTCAAATGCTTTCTTTGCCTGCTCTCTTGCATTCATAACAGCATTATAATGAGTTTCAGATGTAGTTGAAGGAAGCCCAGCTTCTTTACATTTCTCATCAGATGTATGCTCATCATTTGTTTCTGTTTCTACTGCTTCTATCTCTTTAACTTCTCTTGCGATTTCTGATAAGCCGGCGATGAGTGACTCGATTGTTCTCCATTTATCTACTTCTTCCATTTATTCTCTCTCTTATGATATGTTCTTCCTGGTACAAATCCGTCTGGAATTTCTTGTTCATCTTTGACTCTTATGTTAGAAATGCCATCATTGTACCATTTAGCACCAAGAGTGTTAGTGTTCCCAATTGCAGAGCGAGTCCTCTTATAAGCCCACCATTGTTTCTTGCCTTTAGTAGCCTTACTCAATTTCTCTCTTGTTTCTTTGGACACAGTTCTACCCTTGTTCCAATGATTATCACCATATCTTTCTGCAGCTTTCTTACTGCCTTCAGAAATCTTCTTCTTTGAAGCTTCTGTATGATGATGTCCCTTAAACAGACAGTGCTCATCAATACCGCCATCTGCAATATTATATTGAGCGCGACCACATAACCTTTCATAAGAAATCCAATACCTTTCTAATCTATTTGTCATTTCTTGATCTTCTAAATTATCGTGTAAGATTTCTTTCTTAAAGTTATCTATTCCATATTTGGAAATGGCTTGTCTAATGAGCTTGCCACTTCCAAAGTATTTATCTCTTTCAGCCAAACTTCTTGGCTTATGTTGACCTACATATGTATGCCAATTTATTAAGTTTGTAATTCTATAAATATAATGCATAATTATTTAGTTAAACTATCAATTCTTCTGCTTAAGTCGTCAATGATTTCCGGGATTCTACTCATCAATTTAGCTTCATCGACACGAAGAATCCCATCTTCACCTTCATTTACACAATCAGCAAACTCAGGACATTTCTGTAAAGATTGTGCTGTAGTTCCAACGTGGTCTTCATCATCACAACCTGGAATATCAGGATTTGTGTATTTATATTTAATGCTATTTAGCTGAGAAACAGCATCAGTTAAGTCAGCATGAGGTAAGTCAGTCTTGTGGTTCTCCATATCAGACTCAGGTAAGCCACTTTCATTGTTAATTGGCTCTTTAGCTCTTTCATCTGACAACATAGAACCGATATTCTGTAAACCACCAGCAACACCCTGTGTCATTGCGTTGTAGTCTTTCTGTGCCTGTTCCAATTTAGCATCAGCTTTAGCTTTCTCACCAGCATAAGCACCTTGCATCAATGTATTCTGGTTGTCCATACCTTCTTGAACACCCTGAGTAAACTGAGAGTTCTGTGCAGTTGCCTGTTGAGCCTGCTGTGCATTTCCCATAGCATTTGTATTAGGATTAGCTGATGCTTTAGACGCATCTGCCTGTCCCTGTCTTAAGTTTTGGATATTACCCTGTTCAGTACCTGCTGAAATAAGTTTATCATTAGCAGCAGAGCCAGAATATTCATTTACAAGGCCTTTCATTGTCTTGCTGTATTCTTTGTAAGCTTTAGTTAACTTCTTTCCTGCAGCATATGTAATTCCAGCAGCAATTGTGTTAGCGATACCTTGAGCGAGGTAACCCCACGAGCCAAGCATACCACCAGATGAGTTGAATGAACTGCCTCTATTTCCTACTTCAATACCATTTGTCTGTGCCATTACTTGTTCCTCTTTGCTTTGAGCTCATCAAGCTGTGATTTCAATTCGAAGAACTTATTTACAAGTTCCATCAAATTATTAGTTTCATCTGGAGCTTCTTTGACATTCTCATCAGAAGCAGAACCGCCTAAGAATACACCAATAGTGTTAAGTTTATTGGCTTTGTTCATATTCTTTGTCTGATAGTCAAGACCTTCCAACTGACCCATCTTCTCAAGATAATCAGCTTTAGTCTGAGCATTTACAGCAGTATTTGCACCATACATTGCATTTGCTGTATCAGTAGTAGTAGAGCCACCAGTTTGAGAACCTGTCATTGCAGCTGCTGATTTGTTTATACCAGCATTTTGAGCAGCAGTTGCAGCATTCTTTGCATTTCCTTGAGCAGCAATTTCTGCCTGTGTATTTGCTTCTATTGCTGCTTTGTCGTTATCAGTTATTGTCTTACCTGCTATAGTAGGCAATGAAATATTGTTTCCAAGATTCCAATCTTTCGTGTGTAGAAATTGGTTATAAATTCCAGTCATCATTTGTCTCCTAATTAACGATACACATTCTTGATACGAGTATATGAAGCGTCTTGTGAAAGGCTATCCATAAACTGATATTGCATTGACTGATAGAGTGCCTGAAGACCCTGAGAGTCAGCATTCTGTTTCATTGCGTATCTTAATGCCAAGTCACAAGCAATCAAACTGAAGTACATTTCATTAGGGAAGTCAAGCATTGTATCAGGAATACCTGACTCAATAATGCTACTAGTTCCGTTTGATGTTAATACACCATATTTAAGAATCATAATCTTCAATGGGTTAACTAAATCAACCTTATCAAGATTTGTTGTTCCATCATTATTTACTGATGCAAGATATACTGTCAAATCACTTAAGCCAACATAGAATGCAGGTTTTCCGCCGAAATCTTCTGTTGGGAATATAATTTCTATATTTGCTGGCATTTCGTATTCAATATCATTTACTGTCAATATATTGTTATCAGCATTTACAGTATATGGAGCATTTATAATCATTGAGTTTACTTCATCACTAATATCGTTGCCGAAGAGCTTCAATACTTCTCCATCCCACCAATAAACATTGTAGTTTGTATCAATGAAAGATGAAATATCTGAAGAAAGAGGCTCAGAGTAAACAACTTCATTGTCAAATGATAAGTAACGAACGAGTGGCTGTTCATAAGTTCTGAGATCTAAGTTTGATGCTGAGCCATTAACACATTCATAAATAATATCTGCTTCAGTTTCATTGTTTCTCTGATTGAGCTCAAACTCATTTGTGTTTATTGTTGTTCCATCAATAGACTCAACTTTATGCCAAGAATATCCTGTGTACAACTGAGTGTCAACTCTGCTGTAAGATGTTGGATATGCCATTGGACTGTTTGAGCTTGTCTGATTCTTAAGTAAGTAATAAACAATCTCTGTGTGGTTGTTTATTGTACTTGCAGGGCTTGTGTTATAAACTGTTTCAAGTGTATTACCTGCAGTCCAAATGTTCATATGAACATTACCATTATCGAAATCAGCTTCATCACTTGTTTCAAACTCAACGAATCTTCCATCTACCAAGTTGACATAATATGTTTCAACTGTTGAGCCTTCGCCAAACTTCCATAAACCGCTTGGGCTTACAATCGGGTTATTTGCCATAGATGAGAATGAAACGAACTTATGGTAATAGCCGTCAGAGTCCTTAAATCCAACATAGTCGTTATCATTCAATGTTATAATACCCCAGTCAGCAACATCAGAGAACCAAGCAGGCGATGTTGACAATATTGGAGCATTTCCTAATGTAGTTAAAGTTGCGTCTGCATATGTAGCGTCAATAATACGAGCTGCGTCAGTACCTAGTCTGATAGGTTCATCCCAAGTTGAGCCTTTAATTTCATTTGTTACAGCATAATATTCGTCGTCTGCAGGAAGAAGATGAAGAAGCCATCTTGATGCACCAACAAATTTAGAAATGAAGTCAAAGTCTCTTACATCATTTGTATCAACTTTAGGATAAATTACATTATTCCAAGTATTGCCATATGCATCAAGTGTTGCATCTATTTGAGATGCACTTGTTCTATATCCTTCATAATATACAAGGTTTGTTACTGACTTTGCGCTTGTTGAAGTATCAACGTAAACATCACCAAGAACTATATGAGTATCAGATGAAACACCTTCAGTTGATTCCAATGTACCTTCAGGCTCTGTTATAACATTCATATTTGAGTCATAGAAAGTACCGTCAATGTAATATGCTTTATTAAGTTTAGTACCAACAGCGAATACGTGGCCGTTTCCTAATTTATAAGTGTTATTATCTTCAACTGTGATGTTACCGAGAACTTCACCCGTCTTCATATTGATGATTGTTCCATCACTAAGAAGAACCGAGTCACCTGCAGAGCCAAGAACTGTTCTGTTTCCTATGTTAGACGTATCAATGTCTTTATTTGGAAATGAAATGAAAGTAGGACTGTAATAATATGTTAATACAAGATTACCAAATCCTGCTCCGTAAAGTCTTAATTTGTTGTTTACGATTTCATATGTTCCGCTGTTTGAGCTTTCTGATTCTGCTTTCCTTGGAATCAACTGCCCTGAAGCAGGGTTCTTTAATGATAGCATTTGATAGAAGTCATCAGGCAATTCAAACTCTGTAATTCCATTTATACCACCTGATGCAGCAATGCCAACTTCTCTTACAAACTGTTTATCACCTTTGTTAATGAGCCACTGATATACAGTTTTCCAAGCATCATTAAGATAATCAACTTTCTCCTGGTAAGTGAGAAAGTCGGTGTTAGCAATATCTGCCAACTGTAAACTTCTCTTTATAATTTCGCTAGCCTTGTATTTCATTCTTATTTCCTCAATTTATTAGTTTAATCTCAGTAGCCTGGATACCTGTGAGTTACTCTCCAATCTTGAGTAATTCTACCTTTGGATGGAGCATTGACCCAGTCTTTAACATCTTGAGGTCTAGCAGCAAATTTGTATTCTTTGTTGCCACCTTTATAAACAATATTTAACGAATCATCGCTCGGGTCATATCTTGCAGAATCAATAGCCGATGATGCAACACCAAATGTAGTTGCATCACCATTTGGATAATTAGCCGTTGTATCACCAATTTCAAATTCATTATCATTTATATAAGAATTATTATACTTTACTGCAGTTCTTGTTGATGATGGCGAATTGATAGTAAACTCTCTGCCATTGTCAATACTTTGATCTATGGCAGAGTAGTTATCATCACCTGTACCCAAGAACTTACCTTTACGGTAATCTTCACGCATTGCATTCTTAATTCTTTCCCAAATACTAGTGTTCATTTAGATTTTCTCCATATTTATTACAAACTATGTTTTGTAGTAGTTCCAGCTCTGTTATCCATAACGTGAGGTGTTATAGACTGAATTGTTAATGGTGTTTCAACTTCCAATCTTATTCCCTGCCCTTTAATAAGTTTAGGATTATAAGCAAGAAGTACAGAATTACTCCACTTATCAAACATTTCAGGTTTAACTGAGAATGTCTTCTCTTCAGATGTAACAACAGTATCAGTTATAGAGCGAACTCTTACTTTAACATAACTTGTTTCATTCTTCTTTGTTTGGTCAAATACTGTGATGTTCCATCTATCAATAGATGTTGATTCTGTATCGCCCAAGCCATAGAATGATGTAGCAATCTTTACTGGCAATGCTTCATATCCATCAGTTGGATAGAATGTCATATTGATTGTTTCTTCACCGTTTGTAATATGAGTTATACCATCAGCAGAGAACTGAATATTTGAAACATCTTTATATTCTTCCAACATATAAATGTTCTTTGGGCCTAATACTAACAATCCAGCATCAGTAGGAATGTAAATTGACTGTGAAGACTCATCATAATAATTAGCTCCACTGATATAACCGACCTTGCTTGCATTATAGATTGGCTCCAATATAGCATCACCTGTCCAAGAATAAATACATTTCATTGAAGGCGACCAGAAGAATGCAATCTGTGGGTTGTTACCGATAAACTTCATTCCTCTTATATCAACAATTGCTTCCATTGAGCTTATTGCACCACTTGAATATGTTACAGAGTAGATCTTCTCAGAAATTACTGCATAAAACTGGCCCTGAATTACAAAGAATGCCTGAGACTCATAAGGATTAGATGTTTCATTGTTAGCAACACCTGAAGCAACATTTGTTACTTGAGTTCCAAGAGTGTACAAGAAGTATGGTTGCTGATTATAGTAAACCAATACATAGTTGTCATATGTTTCAACTGCCATATCATTATTTCCAGCACCATTGATATATCTTGTAAAGAGACAAGGAGCAATATAGCTTAATGCTGTAATTGTATATGTTGAGCCAACCAGGTCATATTTCATATATTTAACTTCTGTTGCCAATGTTTCAATTGTGAATTGATATTTAGCAATTGAGTCAGTAATCTTCGAGTAGTAAACATCAATACCCTGTGTTGATTCATCAACTTCACAGCCATAAGCGTGAGGATATGCAACATTTACTCTTACTCTTGAAACAGTTGGATAAAGAGTTGAAACAACAGCAATACGAGGCTGAATCTGATAAGCAGCATTGATACCATTTGCTGTAACTCTTACGTATCTCATTACTGTGTTATCTTTATAGCCTGCCCAGACTCCGACAGTCTCATAGTCATTATTTATTGTTGAACCAAACATCAATCTGTCATTATAGTCTGATGCATAATGAAGTTTATTGCCGCTTACAGAGTCATACATATTGATATATGAAGTTGTATTTACCAAGATGTAGCGGTTGTCAAGAAGCGCAGTTATTTCATTACCATCTATAACTTCTAGCTTAAACCACTGATTGTTCTTATCTCTATATATACAAACGTCTCCGTCAGCAATAATATAAACATCATCATCAATAGAAGTTAATGGAGTCAGCAATGTACCAAGATGGTCTTCATCAGCTGACCAAGATATACCATATGGCAAACAAGAACCAGCAAGAACTGTATTAAACAATATGTTGAAATGAGAGCCGTTCTTTACAGGAGTTCTCATACCTGCTACTTGGAATACCATATAATCTTCTGTACCACCATTTGTTTGTGATTCTGTCGAATAATCGCCGTAATAGTTGAATGATGTATATGAAGATGTACCTGGACTAAATCTCAAGTCATAAGCACTTGAGTTTGTAAACTCTTTATATCTTGATGCAGTATCATTATCTGTGTACGTTGTAACACTGCTAGATGTAGAACCTGCTGGGACTCTACATTTGTTATTACATAATCTCATTGTCTGCTGAACAATATTTTGATTCAATACAAATGAGTTGTTTCTTATGATATTTGCAGAGTTGGTAATTGTAACAGACTCAAGAGCTGTAATTGTATAAGTGTTTGGTATGCCAGTTGTAACAGCTGTAAGAGTACCAGACTCAATAAGTTTCTGTCCATTAGCAATACCAAGGTTGTTCCAGCTAGTTGTTGCCTGAGTAAATGAACACATGTCATACATATTGCCATTGTCACAAACAACTGTAGGGTATGCAGAAGAAGAACCTGTAACAGTTGCTGTAATAGACCAATCCAATGATGCATTTATATCTTGTGTTGCAATTGTATGTGAAGTTACTAATGGGTCATTATTATCTGCTTCATAAGTATATGTATCACCCCAATAAGTATCTTGGTCAAGATTTATTGTTGTGTTAGGATATATAACCTTTGTAACAGTCAATGTCTTTACTGAGTCATTGTTATAAGCAGTTGATTCATTAGCACTTGTATCTTTATTAAATGCTGTAACAGACCAGCGAATATCAGTGTTGTTTGATGATGCTGTGAATGTTAACTGCATTGAATATGTTCTTATCTGATATGAGTATCTTGTGTACTCAATGCCATCAATAGTTACCTTTGTGCCCTGAGATGTAGGAGAATAGTTTGTTGGGAAGTTGATAACACTTCCTTTAGTTCCTTCATCATAATCATAGAATACAGAAGCATCACTTGAAATAGCAGAGTGAGTTGACTGTACATAAGGAGCACGGTATGACTTAACAAAGTCTATAGTGTAATTTGTTGTTACAATCTCTGAAGTTGTCTGTGAGTCAGGATAAATGTCAGCTCCAATCTGGTATGTAGCGAATGTCGAATTGTTAATAAGATATGTAGCAAACCCATTATATCTTGTATTAAGCACTTCACCATAAGAGTTTACAACAGAAACACCAATATATGAGCCATTTAAGTCAGCAATGTTAATAATTGGGTTGATGTTCTCTGGGCTAACCAAAGCGAAACGGCCGATACTGTCCCAAGCTTCAGAAGAGTTGCGTCTTGGAGTATATTTATAGAATGTTAAGGCCTTTGTTATTTCCTGAAGCGGCTGCGAAGCTAAACCATCGAGTAAGAATATCTTTATCTTACGAGTTGCTCCGTCCATATAACAAACTGTGAACACAGCATATGAGTTCAATATTCTTATACGAGTAGCAATAACAACACCTGAAACGAACAATGAAGCTGTTTCATAATCAGTTGCTTTGTAATGCATCTTAAATGTATGTGTTGTTGAGTTGTATATTGTGTAAGCTTCGTTTCCATCGCTCAAGTCATAGTCAGTGTATCCTGACATTTCTGATGTGATGTTTGTCCTCTTAAATCTTCTTGTGTTTGTAGCGAACAAGTTAACTCCATCTTTCTGAAGATAACCGTTCTTTATTTCATATCTTGAACCATTATGGTCATAAGTTGCCTTAGAATTTGTGTTCTTGACATTAAGAGGCATCAGCATTTCATTGATGAAAGGGGCATTGTTGTGCTCAAAGTATCTGAATGTAGGGTCTACCCAAGGTCTGTTGTCACTTAAATTAAATAAAGGAGGCTTCTCAGAGCTCCAAAGATTAGATTTAGCTGCTTTATTGTTCATATTATATCCTTATCGATTTATTAGTTCAAATAATAAAGGCCCACCCGAAGGTGAGCCCAAATATGGTAGACTTTATTAAATTACTTGTGATTAGTAGTTAACAAGGTCAGCAGTAACAGCATCGTGGAAGAGACCAACACCAGCGTTAGATGGATTGAGTACAACGAATGAACCATAAAGCTGGAGTGTTACACGAACAGCAGGACCGTCAGATGTAGCAGTACCAGGCTCAGTTGTGATGAAGTCATCAATTATGAGCTTGTATGGGTCGTTTTCTTTACCCTTGTTGTTGAAGTCTTCAACATCCTGTTTACCTGGGTTGTTACCAGAAACACCGTCTTCCTGTGCTTCAGTTGTGTTTGTATAAGCCCAGAGTTCTACGTCTTTCTTGTCGAGAACGTAGAATACACCTTCAGGACAATATGGATCGTCGTAAACGAGGTCGATGAAGTTTGTACTGAATGAAGCAGAAAGCTTATCCATACCGATGTTTGCTTCACGTCTGCTTCTTGTTGAAGTCTGTGTGAAGTATGTGTTAGATGCCTGAATTTCATCAGCGAGTTTGAGCCAGTCAGCATCGTTCATTACGATAAGGTCAGCTTCAGAACCGTGGCGTCTTACCTTTCTCAAGAGAGCCTGAACATCAGCTTTGTAAGTTGTGTTTGTGCTGTCATAGTAGAAGTTACCAGCAAGAGCGTCAGCATTTACTGAGCGGTTTACACCGAAGAATGGTGTTGCGATATAAGATGTCCAAGTAGCACCAGTACGAGCCTGTTTGTATGGGAGCCATGCACCAAGACCAACTGGAAGGATTGGATTACCAGAAGCATCCATAGAACCCTTGAGTGCGATTACATCAGTTGCAGATGCTGTATAAGCAGCAGCGAATGTAACTGTAACAACATTACCTGTGATCTTTGCAACAGTGAGTGTAACAGATTCTGTACCTGAAGCTACGCTTGCTTTGATTACAAGTTTAGAACCAACATCAATCTTCATAATTACTGACTCTGGAAGAGTAATGTCAACATCACCTGGAAGAGTAGCACCGTTAATTGCAGTTGCGTTTGTTGAACCTACAACAGCAAGTTCACCATAACCTGTACCATAAAGAGCAGCAGCAAGAGTCTTTCTCAATGATTCAGCAGCAGCGAATGCTTTGTTACCAGCAACCTTCATATAAGCACCACGCTTAGAAAGGCTTGACTGAACTTCTTTAGCATTGTATGAGAATACTGAGAAGAGCTGACCAGGAACAACCTGGAATTCTGCGTTCTTAACATTAGATGCAGCTGTATCAGCAGCAACAAGGAAGTCACCACCTACTGCACCACCACGAGAGTACATAGCAGCAAAGTTTTGCTGTTTACCCTCAACACGAGTCTTTCCAATCTCTTTGAGAACTGGAGAGTTACGGAACAAGAGGTTTTCTACACCGTCTTTGTACCATACTTTAAGAATTGCTTCAATAGCTTTATCGGCTGTTATAGCCATAATAGTTCCTTTCATACCTATCGACCGATATGCGGGTCAGTTTAATTATATTTCGATAAATAAACTTTGTAACACCTACCAAACTGTTTCGCAGATGATAGGTTACTATCATTTATTTCTCTACAGTTTATTAGTTAAATGAAGAGCTTATGTTTGATATATCTTGGATAACACAATTAGAACTATTATTAAATAAATAATGCCCAGCTTAAGGTGCTGGGCATACCTTTATAAGGGGACTAAACCTTACTTCAATATTTCATTCAGTGGAGTCTCCTCAGTATAATATTAACTAGTAGAAGAGTGTTCCTGACAAACCACAGCCCCATCTATTAGTATTATCTGCCCATGTGAAGCATTGTGTTCTTACTGTACAGTTACAAGAATCAATCCAAGTAGCTACAGATGTTTGTGAACAAGCAGTATTTCCTGTTCCATCGATGTAGACAATATCGTCCCATTTACATATTGTGTTATTACCTACGTTGTTTTGGCCGTTAGAGTTGATGTAGTAGTAACCTGTTATTCTACCTTTAGTTGTTGGAACATTGTATGAACTAGCAACACCTTGACAAGTCCATGTACAGTTACACCAGCCTCTATTGATGAAGTCTTTCATCAAGCATCTCAAACCTTGTCTAATATCACAATTCATTTGGTTAGCAGGAATATGGAATCTGATAGTTCCATGTGGACCGCCTTCAGTATATCTGTGATGTTCCATAACCCAAACGGCTGAGTTGACTCTACCAATCAAAGCACAGTCACCCATAGCAACACCACCAGTTACACCACAACCATAAGAACAGTTGTTTGTACCAATATATATCATCTGGTTTCCGCAGCATGCTTTATTATAACCACCAATAATGATATTGTTATAACCGCCTGAAAGCTCACAGTTACAAGTACCAATAACTACATGCTGATATGAATAGTCACCGCTAGGATTACATAATGTATTTCTGTTTCCATATACAACTACGTTACCCATTGGCTCCCAATAGTCACCGCAGAAGCTGTTCAAGTTACCTGTGATAATGTTGTTTGCAGCTATATAACCAGTGTTACCATTACCTAAAACGATATTTCTAAGATGAGCATTTGTGCATTCTTCATCTACTTTAGTCTTAAAATTGTTGTCAGAACCAATGAATACATTGAAATTGTTGTTTCCAAGATAGTGGTTCCAGCCGTAAGCATCACCTGAACAGAAGCCTAACATATTAGAGTTACCGAGGAATATGTTTGCATTTCCTGCTGCCAAAGTACAAGTACCTGTTACTCCGCCATAATTATAGAATCCATTACAAAATCCCATAGAAATATGGTAGTCACAATCATCATTACTTAACTGTAATTCTTCACCAATAGAGATTTTACAATAGTCTTGACGAATACCAGTGTAAACTGAACCAAAGTCTGGGTTTGATGAAGCATTTCCAAGATAGTTGAAACCAGTATCACTAATAGTGTTATCACTTCCCAACCATATACTATGACTTGTACCGCCTGCATTTGTTACAAATCTAAAGTCTGAGTCGTTTCCTAAACAGCCTTCTCTATAACAAGTATTAACAGTAGCACATACATCTGGTGAGTTCCAAACTGCTCCCATAGCAGGGTCTGACCAAGAATATGTTCCATCAGGTGCTGCTACAAGTATCTTATTTCCACCAACTGGAAGAGGTATTGAGCACAAATTGCCAGATGTTTCATCATAAGAAACTATTGCTTTATCAGTAAGTACAGTTTTATCAAGATAGTTTGACTGTAACAAATCAACAATTTCTCCATAAACAGCGGCATCATCAATATCAATATTACCTGTAACTGCTTTAATTACATATAATACACCATATTGCTTTCCGTGGGTTGTGTTGCCTGTTCTTCCTGTTTTAATATTTCCTACAGCTAATTGAGCAGACGTATTTGATGTAACATCACTATATATACCATCTGCTACACAAGTTGTATTGTTACCAGCTACATTAACACAATCAGCAGGAATGTTATAATTCTTAAGATAGTGGTCGTGTTCCTGAAGCTGGTCGTCTTTGAACTGGCCAACTGAATAAACATCGTGTGCTGTAATAGTACAAGTTGTGTTCTGACCAGCCCCCACAAGTGCCAATTCTCTTAAGTCAGGCAATACATCAGTTCCTAACAATGTATACAAAGATGGATATTGAGTTCTATCAAATGATGTACCATCACAAGGCAAGAAGCCTGCAGGTACTCTAGTTGTGTGAAGAGGTATAATTGAACCTAAAGGCAAACCATCAGATTGAGCACCTGCAAGGTTTACAATTTCCAATTCATCATCTTGATTTCTAATTACTTGTGCTAACATTTCTTATTTCCTCAATTTATTAGTTTACCGTATATCTGCCTTTATTTGAACACCTGTTCCTGAAGCCAATAGTTCTGATGTGTCATTATCATAAATAGACCAAGTACAATTTCTTGGGTAGTATGCATAATAGTTGGCATCAGATAATAAGTAGTATATATCTGATTCACATACTTCAGCACCGCTTTGATCAGCTGACCATGAACCTAACAAAGTTGTTCCTTCCTGCGAAACAGTGCCACCGAATTCATTAGCAGTTACTGTTATGTTATAAGTTTCAGTTTCATGAGAAGATGATTTAGCAGGTACAACCATAGACTTAGTCCAAGAACCACTAATATTAATGCTTCCACGTGCAATGAAATATCTTGATGGGCTATAATAATCACTATTTATTGTACACTTATACTCAACTTTGTTCCAAGCAACTATTTCAAATCTTAAGTTCCTAGCAGTGGGATTTCTTAAGTTAAAGTGATAAGTAGCTGTTTCTGATATATTCCCAGGGATTGTAGCATCATCAGCTTGACTCCATATTCCATTTGCTACTTTAGGATAGCCTGTAATTAAACCAGTATCATGAAAGTCGAAAGTAATGTATAATGGGTCTGATGATAAAGATGTATTTGGCTCAATAAAGTCATAAGAAACAGTATCTCCGCTTTCATCCCATCCATAAGAAATATAAACATTTGGTTGTTTAAGAGTATCAGTACCTATATAACCAAAGTTTATTTCATCGTCACATTGCCACACAGTTACAGGTGTAGCTGCTTCATTCTCTTTAACATCAACTTGTGTAATCAATACACCGTTATAGTCAATGTTACCTCTTTCTTGAGGTATCGTTGTTCCATTTACACTTAAACTCATTCTACATTCCTCTTATAAAGTTATAGTCAAAGTAGTACCGCTTAATGTAAGAGTAGCAGCTGCTCCGTTTGGTAATGTTACAACTCCAGATGTAGGTGTATAATTATTTGAACCAGCTTGTATAGAAGTTACATACCCACAAGAGTCTAGAGTAGTTTGGTCAATAAGTAAAGATGTAGATGGGTCAACAGTTGAAGGGAGCAAGAGCTCTATATCATCAATATCATCTTGAGCAGCATCAATAGCATTAGCAAGTCCGGAAGCGTCTATACGGGCATCAGCAATATCAGCTGCATCCTGTGCATCAATAAAGCTTGAAGTATCAGGATAAGCCGGAATACAAACATCACCATTAGAGTCAGGAGAATACTTAGTTGAGCCAACAGTTACAGATGAAACTGAGCCCATCTGAGCAATCTGAGATGCATTAACTAACTGATTAAGAGCGGATGTTCCGCTAGGTATCATTGCGTTAATGTTGCTTATCTGATTCTCAATTGCTTCTACGTTCATTGAGTCATCCTGTGCATTATCAACAAACTTTGTAGCAACAATTTCACCTTCTGCAACATCACCATTATCAACAGCATCCTGTAAAGCAGCGATGTCATCATAAACTTTAACTTTAGGCTTTGTTACATCGTCAAGGCCATCATTTGTTTTAATAAATTGTTTACTCATTATTGATTATCTCCATAAACATAATTATCATATTCATCAATTACAACAGCTGAACCAACTGGAACATTTGCTGCATCTGCAAGATATGCTGCTTCTGTTGCATAATGGAATACACCTGCCTGAGGAGTTTCCCATTGATAGCCAGTTCCTGGTGTAAACTTCAAATAAGCTTCACTAACAGGAGGAGCAACTGTATCAATCTTATTGCCAGTGCTATTCCACTTTGTAAGTCCCTGGTCTGCCATGTTAGCAGA